>Ga0247722_10000335_pt1 | contig 30085 bp, 48 predicted proteins | sample MSEWelMarce3H_FC_FD_189094 | JGI IMG/M metagenome (GOLD analysis project Ga0247722, IMG submission 189094) | Subsurface sediment microbial communities from gas well in West Virginia, United States - MSEEL Well Study Marcellus 3H_FC | ecosystem: Environmental > Terrestrial > Deep subsurface >... | reverse complement strand
ATCTAAAATAATTAATAAAGTTGTTTTTAGTAAAAGATTAGGTGATTTATATAAGAATGATTATAGATGTTTTAATAAAAGAAGTTTAATTATTAAATATGATTTTATAATAGATAAATATAAATTTAATTATCATTTAGTTTTTGAAAATGATCAAGTATCAGAAACTTTTATATCTAATATTGAGTTAGAAGAAGGAACTAAATTTAGTTATAACGGATTTGATTTTGAAGTTACAAGCAAATTAGTAAATAATATTTTAGCAGAAAACATATGAATGAAAACAATTTAGAGCCATTTTACACGGCAAGTCAAGACGGTAAATTATCATTAGATAATTATAATTTTAAAAGATTTTTAGAAGTAAACAACTTTTTTAAATGTAAACCAAACGATCAAAGTTCATTTAATATTATTAAAAAAAATGATATATTTTTAGAGATAAAAGATGATTTTGAGGTTAAAGATTTTGTATTAAATTACGTTGAGAATGAAATACAAAGTAAACCTGTTTATAATTTGATGACTTCAAAAACTAATATCTTTAAACGTGATTTTTTATCTATGATACAAAGTAAAGAAATTTCATTACTTAGAGATAAAAAAGATACTTGTTATTTATTCTATGAAAATGGAGTTGTTGAAGTTAAAAAAGATACTCAAAAATTAAAACCTTATAGCGATTTTGGTTTAAGTATATGGAAGGATCAGGTTATAAAAAGAGATTATATCGAAAGTGATCATCATCAAAGTAAGTATAGGGAATTTATTTGGAAAATTAGTGGTGAAAATGTAGATAGATATAATACTTTTCAAACTGTTATTGGTTATTTAGTTCATTCATATAAATCAAAAAGCGAAAATAAAGCAATTGTTTTAAATGATGAAATGATTTCAGACGAGCCAAATGGAAGGAGTGGAAAAGGTTTATTTTGGAATGCAATTAAACAACTAAAAAAAGTTCAATCTATAGACGGTAAAAAGTTTTCATTTAACGATCCTTTTCCTTATCAAGGAATAAAGACAGATTGTCAAGTATTAGTTTTTGATGATGTTAAACCAAACTTTCAATTTATAAATCTTTTTTCTGTAATTACTGAGGGTATAGAAATAACTTATAAGGGAAAAGACACTATTAAATTGCCAGTTGAGGATAGCCCAAAAATATTAATTACTACTAATTATGTTTTAAAAGGTACAGGAGGTTCGCACGATGCTAGAAAGTTTGAGGTTGAATTAAGTTCTTTTTTTAATGCAAATTACACACCTAAAGACTATTTTAAACATATGTTTTTTGATGATTGGGACGCAGAAGAATACGCTCGTTTTGATTGTTATATGATTGAATGTTTAAAAAAGTATCTTAAAAATGGTTTAATGTCATATGAAAGTATTTCTTTACCATTTAAGAAATTAGAAGTTGAGATAACTAAAGAATTAATTGATTGCATTAATCAAATTAAATCAGATGAATGGATTGAGTCAACTTGGTTTTATACTTTTTATGAAAATCAATTAGTAAATAAATTTGATCGTAATAAATTATCTAAAAATAAAGTTACAAGTTCAATAAAAAAGTATTGTGATTTCTTTAATTATCATTATGAAACAGTTTCTCCTGGTGGAGTTAAAAAGTTTAAAATAATCAAAACCAAAGTAGACCCGACTACTCTTGATGTATGGACGCAAATAGAAAAAGAAAATGGAATTAACTAGACCAAAAGGAGTAATATTAAATACTCCGTTTATTTCGATAAAAAAAGAGTTAGTAAATCAAAATATTACTTTGTCAAAAGATGAGATAATAAATTATAATTTACGTTCAGAAATTGATGTTAACGTGGCTTTTCATTATTTAAAGAATTTAGCATTTAGAACGGAAGCAACTATCTTAAATCAGGAAGCTAAAGGAATAGATACAAAGCTATCGGAAAACACTTTAAAACGATTGTTATTTATTCAATATCAATTTACTGAACTAGATATTAAAGTTCAAACATTAAAGCGAGATAATTTATTATTAGAGGAAAAATTAAACTATTTTAAACAAAATTTTAAATGAATTTAAGAGACTATCAAATAGAGATATCAGAAAAAGCAGTTGAAATATTAAGAAATAAAAAGATAGTTTATTTAAATATGCAACCGAGAACAGGTAAAACATTAACGGCTTTAAATACGGCAAAGTTATTCAATGCTAAAAATGTTTTATTTATAACTAAAAAGAAGGCTATTAAATCAATTCAAGACGATTATAACGACTTTAATTTCTTATTTGATATAACTATTATAAATGCTGAATCATTGCATAAAATAGATGGTAACTTTGATTTAATTATTTCAGATGAACACCACGGAAATGGAGCTTTTCCAAAACCTAGTAATCGTACTAAACTATTTAAATTAAAATATTCGTATTTACCTATGATATTTTTAAGTGGTACAATGTCAACTGAAAGTGGATCACAAATTTACCACCAATTTTGGGTATCTTATTATTCTCCATTTAAAGAATATGGTAATTTTTATAAATGGTCGAAAACATTTGTAAACGTAACTGAAAAACATTTAGGTTATGGAGTTGTAAAAGATTATTCAGATGCTAAAATGGATTTAATCAATCCAATTATTGATGAATATACAATTAAATATACTCAGGAAAATTCAGGGTTTAAATCAAAAGTAAATATCAATGTTTTATATTGCAAACCAATAAACAAAATATTAATTAAAAGACTTAAAAAAGATAAATTAATAGAGGGCAAAGATGAGTTAATTTTAGCAGATACAGGAGCAAAATTAATGCAGAAAATACACCAATTAGAAAATGGAACGATTAAATTTGAAAGTGGTAATGTTAAAGTTTTAGATTATTCAAAGGCAAACTATATTAAAGATAAATTCAAATATAAAAAGATAGCTATTTTCTATTATTATATTGCAGAATTTGAACTATTAAAAGAAATATTTACAAACTATACAACCGATATTGAGGAATTTAATAATTCAGATAAAACATATATAGGTCAACAATATAGCTCGGCAATGGGTATTAATTTAAGTTCAGCAGATTGTTTAATATTCTATAATTTTGGATACTCTGGCACAAATTTTATTCAGTCAATTGATCGTTTAACAACAATAAATAGATTAGAAAATAATGTTTATTTTGTTTATCCAAAAGGTAGTTTAACAGAAAAAATATATAATGTGGTAAAAAATAAAAAGAATTTCACAGAAAAACAATTTTTAAAATTAATATAATGGCTAGCAAACTACAAACAAAAGTTATTAAAGACCTAGAGAAACAAGGTTATTTTGTCATAAATTTGACACGTACAAATAAAAACGGTATTTCAGATTTACTAGCTTTAAAGGAAAATGAGAAGCCTTTATTCATAGAATGTAAAGAAAAAACCGACACTGTTAAACCTTTGCAATTATTCAGAGGAAAAGAAGTTACAAAATATGGTTGTGAATTTATGATTATTAAAGATATTTAACTATATTCGCACAACAAAACTAAATAAGATGAAAAATATAAAAGAAAAAGTATTAGAGTGGGCTTCGGAAAGGGACCTTTTACACAACGAGAATGCTTTAAAGCAATATAGCAAGTTGCAGGAAGAAAGTAATGAACTTTTATTGTCAATATTAGATAAAGATCCGTACGAGCAAATAGATGCGATTGGAGACTGTGCAATAGTTTTAATCATTTTAGCTAACCAATTGGGACACGATTTTGATAAGTGTTTAGAAAGTGCTTATGATGAGATAAAAGATAGGAAAGGACGTACGGAAAATGGAAATTTTATCAAGGAATAATGGAGAAAGAACTATTTGATTTCTTTATGTGGTTTCGTGAAAATGGAGAAAAACATATCGATAAGTCAATTGAAAAAATGATTAAGATTTATTTAACAGAAAAGAAATGAAAAATACAATTGCAGAACATAAAATAAGTGACTTAGTTATTCAAGTAACTTATAAAGATGACAATATTATCAAAGGTCAAGTTTTAGTTGGTGACGAGTATAATGAGATAGGTAAAATTGATTATTGGAGTACAAGTTCATTTGATATATCTAGTAATTGTAATACGGATATACCTAAACATTATAACAATGATAACGGAACTTTATACAAAATAGCAAAAGAGCGAGGCTGGAATGCTTATTTATTCGACATTGTTAAACGATTAGAACGATCAGAAAAAAAAGGCGAGTTTGAAAGTGATTTAAACAAGTCAAAAGTAGTTATTGATTTATGGTTAAAAGAAAATAAATTATGTTAATACAGCCCATTTTAGATTTACCCAATCGTAGAAATATAATTACAAAGCACGGTACTTTGTCCGACCTTCATAAGGTTGCTATTGAATGGTACAAGAGCGAAAAGGATAGTATTTTTATGCGTGAATTTGTCATCTACATTGTAAACAATTACGCTACCTTCAAAACAAAAAAATAACGGTTCTCGTGTATGCGTAGTTGCGTAAATAAAAATGAAATTAATAAAGTATAAACAATTAATAATCAGTAAATGGTTATTTGACTAATAAAAATAAATTATGTTAATATTTACAATAATAATGTTTGGTTTAGCAACAATTAGAACCGTTGTACCTTTTGCAAGTAATAAATCTTATGAAAAGTTTAGCGATTTTGTATCTAAATTGATTGTCGCTTCTACTATGGTAATGGCTTATATTTGGTTTCTCAAACAGTTCTTTTTGTCAAATGGCATATAACTAGTATATACCCGAAACTCGTATCGCATATACAACCAAAATAAATAAATACCCAAAATAAAATGACAAAAGAACTTTTTGAATGGATTGAAATAATCGTTTACGAAAATATAAGATGTGAGAAATATTATTATCTTTATGAAAGGTTATGCAACAATTAGAGAAATTAGAAGAATATTGCAGGATTAGGAATATCAAAGCTACATTTGTAGATGGTATTTTGATCGACCCTTTACCTATTGTAAAGTCAAATTATAGGGTAAGAAAAGAACCTTACTTTATAGACTTAGCAGTTAAAAGATACGGTTGTAGTACAGTTGTAGATGCAATGTTTAATAAACAAATGACACTTATTTTATGAGCAAAAAAAAATATATAGAAACTCCTGAATTATTATATGAATTATTTGATAAATATAAAAGTAAAATTCACGAAAATCCACGTTATCAATATCAATTAGATAAGACTGGTAAAGTTGTTCCAATACCTTTAAAAGTACCATTAACCATTGAAGGTTTTAAAGTATATTGTTATAATGAAATAGGAAGTATTAAACATTATTTAGAAAATACTGACAATGCTTATGAAGAATATCGACCTATCTGTACACGTATAAAGGAAGAAATACGACAAGACCAAATAGAGGGAGGTATGGTAGGTCAATATAATGCATCAATTACCCAGCGTTTAAATAACTTAATAGACAAACAACAACACGAGGTTAAAATAGAACAACCTTTGTTTCCTGACATTGATTAAATATGTTTATTCGTACTACGGTAATTAATAAAATATCTAAATTATCTAAATTTATTAAGGGTATTCAAGGCGGAACGAGTGCGGGTAAGACATTTGGTATCCTGCCTTTGCTTATTAATAAAGCAAGTAAAAAACCATTATTAGAGATTTCAGTAGTTGCAGAAAGTATACCTCACTTAAAAAGAGGAGCAATGAAAGACTTTAAAAAGATAATGGTACAAACAAATCGATGGTTTGATGAACGGTGGAATGCTACCGACTTTAAATATACGTTTGCAAATGGTAGCATAATTGAATTTTTCAGTGCCGACAATGATGCTAAATTGAGAGGTGCAAGGCGTGACGGTCTTTATATGAACGAGTGCAATAATATGACATTCCACGCTTATACAGAATTAGCTTCAAGAACTAAAGAATTCGTTTATTTAGATTGGAATCCGACTAGTGAATTTTGGTTTCACAAAGAATTAATGAATGATAGTGATGTCGACTTCTTAATAGTTAACTACCTAGATAATGAAGCGTGTCCTGAAAGTGCATTAAACTTTATTTTAAAAGCTAAGGAAAAATCAAAAACCTCAAAATTTTGGGCGAATTGGTATAATGTTTATGGATTAGGTCAAATTGGTAATTTAGAGGGTGTAATTTTTTCAGATTGGAAACAACTTGACAAAATACCTTTAGATGCTAAATTAGTAGGTAGAGGTATGGATTTTGGTTATACTAACGACCCTACGACAATAACTGATATTTATCAATGGAATAACGAATACATATTTGATGAACGTATTTATCGAACTGGTTTGACTAACCCCGAAATATGGCGAGAATTTAAGTCTTTAAATATTGATAATTCAATTTATACTATTGCGGATAGTGCCGAACCAAAATCAATACAAGAACTTTCTAGTTTGGGTATGAAAATAATCGGTGCAACTAAGGGAGCTGATAGTATTATGTACGGTATTCAAAGGATGCAAGAGAATAACTTTTATGTAACTTCCAATAGTTTGAATATAATCAAAGAATTACGAGCGTATACGTGGGCAGTTGACCGTGAAGGTAACAAACTAAATAAACCTATCGATAATTTTAACCACGCAATTGACGGAATTAGGTATTTCTTTACGTCAAAACCAAAAGCAAAAGCACCTAGAAGCCGTTTACTATGATAAAGTTTAAAACGCAAATAAAGGATTTCAATTTACCCACTAGCTGGAGTGATATTAAATTCAAAGATTATTTAAAACTTCAAAGTTCAAGTGAAATTCAAGCTATTCAAATATTAACTGGGTTAAATGAGGTTGAGATATTGATGTTAGATATTGAGATTATAACTCCTTATTTAGAATTTCTACAAGATGACCCTACTAAGTTTGAAGAAAGTAATTATATAGATAATATTGAGTTACCTTTTGACTTAGGTCAAGAAAGTTATGAAAAAAAGATATTAGCTTGTAGAGACATATCCAACGTGTATGAGGTCATTAAATTGTATTCTGGTGTAGATTGTTTAGAATTGAATTGTGAGGTCGTATTTCAATCCTATTGCTATCTATTAAATAGATTAGTTAAGATAATTGAACGTGATAATGAACGATTAAAATCTGATATTACAATAGAGCAAAAAATGGCTGGTATTGATAGCTTTAATGAACTAGGCGATTTCAATACTATTGATATGATAGCAGAAAAATACAACTATACTCACGAACAAGTTGAACAATTACCGTATAATTTAATCTTTTTAATTCTATTAAAACAAAATATAAGTACTAAATTTGAAAAGAACTACTCAGAAATAATAAAAGACAAATGACAATTAAACAATTAGTACAAGGACACGTTGATAATATGACATCCAATAGTGAAAGTTATACCTTCTTACATTCAGAAACTCAGTTTCAAAATCTTATGGCTGATGAACAAATTTTGCCTGCCGTTTATTTAGATATGCCAATGAAGTATACACCGAAAATAGCTATTACAGGAGCGTTTCAGGAGACTTATATTTGTGTGGCTTTATTCTTATTTAAATCTGAATTAGATGACAATGATACACAACAAGAAAGCATATTTATTAAGGCGAAAACAGCTCAAAGAGAATTTCAAATATCACTTGAAAATGATGTCGATAATGTAAGAGAATTGAAAGTTGAAACTTGTGTTCAGGTTCTTAATTTATTTGATACAAATATGAGTGGAGTTATGATGCCATTTAGTTTACGAATGATAAATACAGATGGGGTATGTTAAAATATAAAAAATATCTTTGGTTAATTACTATAGTTAGTTGGTTATTAATTGGCTCAATTATTTATTATGTCAACAAATAAAGAAATATTTGATCAATTTACGAATACAATAGTTCCTGAATTGCAAAAGGTAGCAGGTTCTTTTTTCGGTAAATCAATTGAGGTTGAATCTAACGAGAATAGTATGACTATTTATGCTAGTCCATTTATATCGGTTCTATGGAATGGTAGAAAACCTACTTCATTTGGAGCAAAGAAAGGAAATCCTACTTTACAAAAGTCTATTTTAGATTGGATAAATAATAAAGGTATAGGTGGTAAAGCAAATAAAGATGGTAATGTTCCAACAAGTGAGCAGTTAAGTTGGGCGATTTCAAAATCTATTCATTTAAATGGAACAAAATTATACCAACAAGGCGGAAAACAAAATATATTTGATACTATTTTGACATCTAATCGTATAGATAATTTACTATCTTTAATAGGTCAAAGGTATTTTGTTCAAATAACTAACATAGTTAAACAATGATTTCAATTAAAAAGAATCCTAGTATATTAATAAATGGTCACAAATCAAATTGGTTTCCTGCTCATCAGCCGATTACATTTGAAATGCAAAGGATTGATGCTAGTGTTATTTCTAGGTCGTATAGAAACAATCAAATTACATTCACATTAAACGTTATTGTACCGTCTTCGGTTAAAGCTGGTCATAAATTTAGTTTAGTTCAAGGCACTAAACAAACACTATTAACCGTTGTTTCAGCAAGTAGCAATAAATTAGTTGTAACTTATAATAGTAGTGCTTATAGTGGTGTATTAGGTTATATTATCTTCACAGATAGTTACATTAGTCATTTTATAGAAACAAAGGTATCTTACATTAATGGTTCTGTTTACGAAGCAATAGGAAGCATAAAAAACAAAACTGATTTATTCGGAGTATCTAAAGTTTCCGTGCAAGAACTATTGTCAACAAAATGTATTAATCAAAATGACTTTCTTTATAACGCAATAAATAAACATCAATTTGGCGAAGGTTCTAAATTTAATATCCAAATTAGAGAGGTTATAAATGGAGTAGCTGGAAATTATACAGCCTTAACAGATGCAAATGTCCTTTATTATACAAATTCATCTAATCAGATTCAAGAGAAGTATGGTTATAATATGGGTTCTTTTGTTCCTACTTATGACAATGCAAGAACGGATAAAGCTAAATTTCAAAGCGTATTTAAAAGACCTACATACTTTGTTGGTTATCCATTTAGTTTGAATTTTATTTATTCAGATAATATGTTAAATTACCAAGTTACTAGAAAAGAGCAAACCAAAGATTTAAATGGCAATATTATAGCAACAACAACGGATAATTTAAATATGGCTAGTAGGTTGTATGCAAATCGTTTAATGCTAAAGCAAGGATATACTAGCAATATAAAGACATTAGATATTTGGTTAGAATCAAATGTAGCGGTTGTCGTTCCTAGAAAATATGATGTAGATTATGGGATAGAATGGAGTACACCTTATAGACCAAAAGAAAGTTATTTTTATAATAGAGCATAGATGAGAGTTACAGAAATAAAGACAATTAAGATTGATAGGGAATGCAAGGATAATCCAGTATTCGTTTCGTGGTTAAATACATATGGTGGTCGTGAACATTGGTTATTTCACAAAGTGCAAACTAAGGGGATAATAACCCAAAATGCTGGTAATTATGAAAGTTATATTTCAGACTTAACAAATGCGAGGGGGCAAATAACTGATATTTCTAAAAATGCCACACCTTTATTGATTGTTAATGCTACGGTTGATATTGAGGACATAGAAGGCATTAAAACAATGCTTTATTCTCCTTGCGTGGAATGGTTAGTTAGCGAAAGTCCAATTAAATGGCAAACAGTAAGACCTCAGGTTGGGTCGTTTAAATTGTATGATACAACTGATGTTAGAGCGACTATTCAAATTACCTTAGAATTACCTTACATTAATATACAAGGTTAATGAACGAGCTAATTATAAACAATAGAAGGGTAGATTTGGGAGAAAATACCAATATTGGCTTAACTTTTTGTGCCAATAATATAGGTGAATTACAAAATAGACAAGGTAATTTCACGAATACGTTTAAACTACCTACTTCAAAAACAAATAAAGAAATATTTGAATGGTCACATTTGCAAACTTCATCTTCTGTAATGCCTTATAACAAGCTAAAAGCAACTTACAGGCAAAATGGTATAGAGATAATTAGTGATGGAATAGCGGAAATTCAATCTACGGATAGTAACTTCTTTTACATTAATGTTTACAGCGGAAATACTGATTTGTTGGAGTCAATTGGGGATTTAACAGTTGGTGAATTATACGAAAATGACATAGTTTATAATTGGAATTTAACAAATAATATAGCAATTAGAGATAAAAGTAGATACTATATTTACCCATTAATTGGATGGCGAAAGGATGTCACTTTTTTTACTACTTCTACAATTGATGTTAGACAGATGTTACCTTGTGCGGTAATGCAAGAGTTGTTTTTCAGATTATCTCAAAAAATTGGTTATTCATTTACTGGCAATTACTTGACTAGTTCAGACCATTTAAATATGATATTAACTCCGAATGAATTTACTATTCCTTCAAGTGATGCGGTTAAAACAAGTCAACAATTAAAGACTAAAAAAATAGCTACAGCAACGGTTATTCCTGTAGGTTCTTCAATGAGTATATTAACAAGCTATCCTAATTTTAGAAATGAAAACAATTTGTCTGATTTTAATTTGGGAGTTTTTAAGCCATCGGTTAATAAAATTGGAACGTTAAAATTTATCGGTCAATATGATTTATTTTTCAAATATAGTTCTATTCCTACAACAAAAACAATAAGTAAAAAACAAGCATATATAGATGTGGCAATTACAGATGTTACTGGCAACACTAATATTTATGGACCTATAATTTTTGGACCTTACGATTATGTCGACAATGGAGTAGTAGATATTGCATTAGATATTGAAACAAGTGAAATGACTTTTTTAGCAAATACTGAATATAAAGTTAAGATTAGAACTTATGTTGCTCAAACAAATAAAGAGCAAAGTTTGGCATTAATTGAATATAATAGTATGAATCCTAGCAACGTGTTTAGCGGTGAAACGACTTATCCTCATAGTTTGATATTTACACCTTCACCAAAAATAGCTTACAATACACCGATAAATTTTACTAAGATTTTCACGATGAAAGTAAAAGATGTTTTAAAAGACATTTTAAATTTAAGGGCAATAATTATACAAACTAACAACTATACAAAAACAATATCTTTCAATAATTTTGAAGATTTAAAAGTTAATAAGTCAATTGCTAATGATTGGAGTAATAAGATTCAGAATCAAAATCAAATGGGTTTTAAATTTGGAAACTATGCTAAGAAAAACAACTTTCTATTTAAATTAGATACAGACAAAGTTTTCAATTCTGATTTGTATGGTGATTATTATTTCAATTTAGTAGGTGAAAATTTAGAACCTGAGAAAACAGTTGTTAAATTAGCCCATCCATACACACCTTGGGGTAATAGATTTAATGGTTATGCTATACCTACAATTAATGGGTTAAAAGATAACACAAATGAATGGTTAAAAAGTGACTGGAGGTTGTTAAATTTAAAAATACAATCTACTAATTTCGATGTTAACTATACAGATGGCACAACTACATTATCAGAAAGTACATTTATACCATTTTGCGATGTACCCACATTTGGTCAATTAGTGCCTAAATACTATTCAACTATACAATCAATAGTTCAAGCTCCGAAAGTGCTTAAAATAGTAGCTAAATTGAACGTAAATGATATTAGTGACTTAGATTTTAGTATTCCTATTCAGATTCAAAGACCTGATTTAAATTTAAGTGGTTATTTTTACATTAATAAAATAGAAAATTACAAAGGTGGCTTAACAAGTTGCGAAATAATAGAGATATGAGCGAAGAAAAAACAATATTATTGAGTATCAAATTGGATACTGGAGATTTAAAAAAGAGAAGTGAGGAAGCTTCGGCAAATATTTTAGATCTTAAAAAAAGACAATCGGAGTTGGATAAGACAACTAAGGAAGGTGCTTTGGCTTATGTAAAACTAGGGGTTGAAATTAAGGCCCAAACTATGGTTTTAAATCAATCAGCAAAAGCAATTGAAATAAATGAACGTTTAGGACATAAACAAAATCTAACATTAAAGGAACAAGGGGAGCTTTTAAGCGCTGGTAAAACGGCTTTACGTAATTTGACTTCTGAACAAATAGCAAATACTGAAAGTGGACAGCAATTAAATAAAGAAGTAAATGACCTTAACGAAAGTTTAAAAAAGTCAGAAGCTGGTTACGGTGTTCACGTTCGTGAAGTAGGTAACTATGATAAAGGAATAAGAGGTCTTAAAGCTGAATTAAAAGACCTTAAGTCTATAATGGTAGGTTTGGACGCTGGCTCTAAAGAATACCAACAAGCGAGCGAAAAAGCGGGGGTTTTAGGCGATAAAATCAAAGAAGTAAATGAGAATGTTAAGGCTTCATCAGGTGGTACAGGATTTGAGAAATTATCTAATAATTTAGGACTTGTTAAGGATAATTTAATGAACTTAGATTTTGCAGGAGTTTCTGAAAATATGAAACAAATGGCTGTTATTTCTAAGGGAATGACTTTTAAGGAAATTATAGGTGGCTTAAAAAATATGGGTTCTTCTTTAATTTCATTAGGTAAGGCGATTTTAGCAAATCCTTTATTCTTAATGGTTGGGGCAATTGTTGCAGTTGTTGGTGCTTTAAAAATGTGGAGTGATTACTCAGCGGAACAGGCGGTAAAGGCTCAGGAAAAACACACTAAAGCAATTGAAAACAATATAAAATCCATTCAAGACCAAAGAAAATGGCTAGAAAAAACAAGTGAATTAGAATTAAAAAGAGCAGAGTTAGAAGGTAAAAGTGCCGAAGAAGTTGGTAAATTAAAATTAAAATATTTAAGAGAAACTAATCAAAGCCAAATTAAAGAACAACAACAATTTCAGAAATTAGCTGGTGATTTGTCTCGTAGAATTGCAAAAACAGAAGATGAAGACCGTAAAGCTGATTTACAGGAAAAAATGGACGATGCCGAACAATCATATATTAATCTATTTAATGAAAATCAACTTTATGAGGATAAAAAGAGAAATTTAATAATTGAAAATAATAATGCTATTCGTGAAGAAAATAAAATAGCAAATGAAAAAATATTAGCTGATACACAAAAAGCCGAAGAGGATAGATTAGCAATTGCAAATAAAATAAAAGATTTGATTTTAGACAATGAAGATTTAAAAAATGAAAATCAATCTAAAATTATTGAAGCACATTATAAATTTTTAGAAGATACAGCAAATGGAAATGCAGAACAATTATTGAAAATTCAAGAAGAAAAGAATAATAAATTAACTCAATTAGATTTAGATATTTATAATGATGCTTTAGCAAAACAAGAAGAAAATTATAAAAGACAACAAACTGATGCAAAAGGTAACGCTAAATTATTAGCACAATTAAAAATAAATAATCAAACTGAAATTGATAAAATAAATATTGATTTTGATAACAAACAAAAAGAGCGTGAAAATAAACAAATAACAGATACAGAAAATTTAAACAAATTAAAGGTTGAAAGTGAACGAAAAGCAAGTCAAGAAATAGAATTAATTAATGCCGAATTAAATTATATAAAATCAAAAGGTAACGAAAATGAACAAGCAGAATTTGAAAAATTTCAAAAAGCAAGAATAAAAGTATTAACTGAAAATGCACAAGCTGAAATTGATTTAAAAAAATTAGTAGGTGTTGAAGCCGAAGCCGTAAATTCAAAACTTGCTTTGGAGACAGATAAAATTCAATCTGAAGAAATTAAGAAGACTGAAAAAAAGGATACTGAAGATGTTGAAAAAAAGCTAACCAAAGAACAAGAGAAAGCACAAAAAACAGCAGAAATTACCTTACAGAGTGCTACACAATTAACAGATGCACTTTCATCTATTACTCAAAATAGAATAGCAAATGAATTAAATGCGGAACAAAATAAAAATGATGAAAATCAGAAAAAATTACAAGAGCAATTAGATGCTGGTCTTATTACTGAAGCTGAATTTAAATCTAAAAAAAGTGAGTTAGATGCTACATTTAAAGCGACTGAAAGCAAACTGAAAACCGAAGCATTCCAAAAAGAAAAACAAGCTAATATAATTAAAGCCACAATGAATACTGCATTAGGTATTACTGGAGCTTTGCCAAATGTTCCATTGTCTATATTAGCAGGTATATTAGGTGCGGCCCAAATTGGCTTAATAGTATCACAGCCTACACCGAAATTCGCAAAAGGGGGTTTATTCGGTGGGAATAGTCACGCAAACGGAGGGACGAAAGGTTACTTTGAAGACGGTACGCAAATTGAGGTTGAAAAAGATGAGAGTTTTTTTATTCTAAACAAAAGAGCTACTCCATTAATTAGTCAATTATCTAACATTAATACAGCAACGGGCGGTGTACCTTTAATGGCTAACGGCGGTACATTGAAATTTGCTAATGGTGGTGCAGTTGCGAGTAGTTTATCTAACAATTTAGACAACCAATTAAATGCACAAAACCAATTAATGAGAATGATTGAATTAATGCCAAAACCTGTTGTTGTTGTTCAAGATATAAACGATGCACAAGGAAATTTAGCAAGTGTAGAAAATAGAGCGAATTTTTGATTAACTTTATATATGTCAATAAAATTATTAGAGAAATTACACGATAGTGGAGAACTTCACGACCTATTGCGTTCAGGACTTATATCCGTAAATGTCTTAACTTGGTATAAGATATATAAAGCATTTCAATTTCAGATGCAAAAAGGAGTTAAAAAAACACAAGCAATTACAGATGTTTCTGATGTTTTTGGTGTTAGTGAAAGAATAGTATACAGAATAATAAAACGATTTGAACAATGAAAATCTACAAAAAAGGTAACTACATTTATCTAGTAAATGCGAGTGGAGACATTAAACAAGACCACGCAAACGAGGTTAAGATTACCAAAACAAATGTATCAAATGAAACTTATAGTATCTATTCAGATGACTTGGGTGTAAATTACGTGACATTTAGTGAATTAACGCAAGAAAATGGTTCTGCTTATGCTAATGTTTCGGCTTGGGAGTTATGGTATGCTGAAAATACGGGTTTTAATCCAGCCTCAGGAGGTAGTGGGGCAGGAACGGTAATTAATACTGTTTCAAATTTTGCAAGTTTGCCAGACGCAACACTAGTTTCAAACGATTTCTATTGGGTGTCAAGTACACAAGGTTATAGAATATTAGGTACATATAAATCAAATGGACTTTACTATTCAAACGGAACGAGTTGGGAGTACATAGATGCACCAACAACAGCCACACAAAGTGAGGTTAACACAGGTACATTAACGGATAAATACTTAACTCCTTCGACATTTGAGAATGCGACTAAATGGACTACTAAAATGGATGCTAACGTATCTATTAATGCTTTAAACGATGTCACAATAACAGATGTTGCAAATGGTCAAATATTAAGATATAATTTTACTAGTTCTCAATGGGAAAATGTAACTGTTACTATTGGTAACGGTGATATGCAAAAATCGACTTATGATATTGATAACGATGGAATTGTAGATTATGCAGAAACTATCCCCGTAACGGTTAGGAATAATAGTTCAGTTGACATATTAAGAAGGGGAACTATTGTATATTTAAATGGCTCAACGGGGTACAGACCAAATGCAATAAAAGCTCAAGCAAATGCAGAAAGTACGTCAAGTGGAACATTCGGAGTTGTTATTTCTGATATTGCTATAAATTCAGATGGATTAGTAGCTTGTTTGGGAACATTGCATAATCTAGATACTAGAAGCGATGCACCTTATCCATTTACAACTGATACATTAGTTGACGGTGATGTTTTATGGCTTGACCCTAATAATGCTGGTTATGTAACTAAGACAAAACCACAAGCTCCAAATCATATTGTTTTTATTGGAGTTGTTGCGAGAACTTCACCTACTTTAGGACGTATTGTTTACAGAATTACAAATGGTTTTGAATTAGACGAATTACACAACGTATCTATTAATTCAGTTGCAAATAATGACATTATTCAGTATAATAGCACTACTTTACTTTGGGAAAATAAACAGCCTTCAAGTGGTGGTTCATTTATACCTAATTTAACTGCAAGTTCAATAGCAGGTGGATATTATGCCAATAACGGTTCGGCTACATTTTCGGTAATGGGTAACGTATCAACAGCCGCATTAAGTGGTACGGCTTCAGCAATATCAATTACAAACACTTCTATAGTCAATAGAACAATTAGAACACAAATACCCACGAGTTCAACAGTTGGTACAAAGGCTGGAATTAGAACGGCTTCATTAAGACATTCAGTTGGTCAAGGCTTCAGCTTTTCGGTTGGGTGGTGTATTCAAGACGCTTCTTATGTAGTGGGTGCTAAACAATTTCACGGATTACTACCTATTTCAACATTAAGTACAATAAACAACTTAGTAGATGTTTCAAGTTTGATTAACTTTATCGGTGTTGGAAGTGATGCATTAGATACTAATCTACAAATATTTCACAATGATGCAAGTGGAACAGCTAGTAAGATTGATTTGGGAGCTAATTTTCCCGCAAATAGAACGGTTGGAGCTGTTTTAGATAAGTTTTACGTGTTTGATTTGTATAATGAATACGATTCAATGGAAGTAAAATATAGAATAACTGATAGGGTTACAGGAAATACAACGCAAGGAACACTTACAACCGACTTACCATTAGATACTGTTTTATTAGCTCCACAATCAATTAGAACAAATGGAGCTACAGCACTTGCAACAGTAACACAATGGTCACATTTAATAGCTTATTCATTATAAATTATGGAACAATTTAACGTAGAAATACACAGAATAGTAGATAATGATAACGGAACATTTTATTATGAATTATCACCTACTAATTTAGCTTTAAAAGACTTGTTATTGTATGGTCACGATGATACAATAGTCGGAACGATTGAAGAAACTTTGATAAGTGAGATTGAAATTCACAAGCCTGAGATATTTAATGTCTTAGAAACTTATTACCCTGAGATAGCGGTTAATTATTACTTATAATCTTTGACGTTTTAAAGTCAAATTAACACAAAAACAATAACTTAAATTTACAATATGATAGGAAATGTCTACATAAAAGGTCAAATTGGTAATTCATACGATGAAAATGGTATAGTTACTAAAATGGGAGTTGAATTAATTGATGTCGTTTCGCAAGTTCAAGGACTTGGAGAGGTTGACACTATTAATGTGCATATTGATAGTGAAGGTGGTTACGTTGAGGTAGGTCGCTCAATAGCTCAGTTTCTTTCATCATTAGGAAATGTCAATACAATTGCCGAAAATCTTTGTGCGTCAATCGCTACAGAAATTCATTTATCTGTTCCACTTAATAACAGATTTATTCAAGAAGGTACATCTTATATTATTCACAACCCTTTTTTAATGAATGTTACGGGTGACGCTTCAGCACTTGAGGAAATGTCGAAAAATATTAAGGAAACTGAATCAGAAATGATTAACAACTATGCTAAGGCAACTGGTGTTAGTAAAGAAGCATTAAGTGGTTTGATGAAAATTGAAACTTCATTAACAGTTGACCAATGTTTAAAATTGAATTTTGCAAGTGCAATAGTTCCAAAACAGCAACAAAGAGCAGTGGCTCTAATTTATAATCAAAAACAAACAAATATGAAAAAACCATTAATGGAGCGTGTTGCCTTAGCAATGTCGATTTTAAAAGGTGAAGAAATTGTTGCTACAGTTGAAAGAAACGAGTTAGCAATGATGGTTGAAACGGATAAAGGTATTTTAAACCTTCCATTTGAAGATATTCAAGTTGGAGATGCAGTTTTATTGGAAGACGGAACAGTTCCAACAGATGGTACTTACTTAACTCTTGAAGGTGCTACAATCGTTATTTTAAACGGTCTAGTTTCTGAGTATATGGAAGCTGAAGCTCCTGAATTAGAATTGGAAGTTGAACTATCAGCAATGCCAACACAGGAAGAAATGGACGCTTTAACAGCTGAAAACGAAAGTTTAAAAGCTGAAATTGAAGCTTTGAAATTGGAATTGGATAAAGCAAACGGAGTAGCCGAAACAGTAGTTGCTAAAATGGAAGAACTTGCGAAAGTTGGGAGCAATTATACACCGCCAGCTCAAGCGACTGTATTTAGAGAAATTGAAACTCCTAAGACTATCAAAGAACAAATGAAAGAAAGAAAATTAATTAGTAAAAACAAATAATAAATAAATAAACAAGATGGCATTAATTGATGTAACAGATTTAACATTCAACGGAGAAGAAATTAAAGCAGTATCGGAAGCGGTATTTGAGAGTGCATTTTCTAAACCAGAATTAACAAAATTTCATTCAGTAGTAAATGGAATTGTAGCAAAAAAACAAATTGCAATCTTAGGTAGATTGAATGGATTAGTTGGAAAAGGAACTGGTTCTTGCGACCCTTCAAGTGCAACTAACGCAATCGTAAACACTGAGAAATTTTGGAATCCTGCAGTTGTTTCTGACAGATTCGAGTCTTGTTGGTCAGATTTAAAAGAAACTTTCTTTTTGTATGGTACTAAAAAAGGTATTGAAAAATATGATTTAACGGGAACAGATTTCTTGAACTTTGTTGAAGAATTAGTAACTGATGCTATTCAAGAAGCTATCTACAGAATTGCTTGGTTTGGAGATACTACAGCTGAAAATGTTGTTGACGGTGGGGTTATAACTAATGGTACGGATTTAGCTTATTTCAATAAAATTGATGGTTTTTGGAAACAAATTTTCGCAATTGTTGCTGGTGATTCTGCAAGAAAAACAACTGATTTAGCTTCAAGAAATGGTCAAGCGTCATTTGCTCTTCAAAATTTCACTTCTACAGATACAACAAACAAAGTTGTTTCAAATGCACTTCAAAATATGCGTTTTGGAGCTGATTACAGATTACGTGAACAAGCTGGACTTGTATATGTAGTTACTCAATCAGTTGCAGACCAATACGAAAGAGAATTGTTAGCTTACAATATTGCATTCACAACTGAAAGACTTGAAAACGGTATTACTTTACTTAAGTCGGGTGGTATTGAAGTTTATTCTTTCAACTTATGGGATAGAATTATTAGATCTTATTATTCAGATGGAACTAAATATTACTTACCTCACAGAGCGGTATTAGTTACTCCAACAAACTTACAAGTAGGTACTGAAGAAGTTACTGCAATGTCAGGAATGGATGTATTTAATGATAAGAAATCTAAGAAAAACTTTATTGACTTCGCTTTCAATATCGATGCAAAAGTAGTTCTTGATTACGAAATTCAAGTTGCTTACTAAATAACTAAGGGGAGCGTTAAAACTCCCTTTTTTTTACTCACTTTATAAATATAAAAATATGTCAGTAGTATGTGGTGCGATTGCATCAAACATTTTAATTAGTTGCGACACTCCGATGCAAGGAGGAACTCGTGATAGAGCGGTTATCTTTAATTATGATGACATTTCATCAATCGTTTTTGATGCGGTTAACACAGCAACAGTTGAGGACATTGTCTTAGCAGTTGGAAAATTTGCTTACCAAATTGACGGTAAAAATAACTCAATTGCACCAAAAGCAATGATGGTTAAAGTTGGTTTCAATAATATGTTCGACCATTCTGTACAAATGAAAGGTTTTGATTTGTCACCTGAAATTAAAGAACAATTGAACTCAATGAAAGACGGTAGATTTGTTATTATAACAGAAAACTATTTTAAAGGAGTATCAGGAAATTCAGCATTTGAAATCTATGGTTTAACTACAGGTTTGGAAATGTCAGTTCTTGAAAGAGACCCAAACAATGCAGATACACAAGGTGCATTTGACTTCACTTTCACAACAATTAACAATAAAGAGCCTAGACTTCCTAACTCTTTGTTTATTACAAATTATGCAAGTTCAAAAGCTGTTGTAGATAGTTTATTGGATTAATTCAAAAATAATAACTAAATTTAAGGGTGTCATTTATTTGATACCCTTTTTTTTTAAATATGGAAGAAGAAATAAGCAAAGTATTAAGCTACGAAAAAACCAAAAGTATATGGAGGGGTAACCACCTTTCGGTTGAGTGGCAAGAAGCTAATAAATTAAATATAACCTTATTTGGAATTAGTCTAAATAAGGCTCAAAAATGCGAATGTATAGAGGATTTATTTTTCGCATTAAAACGTCCAAACATAACAAACAAAATAATAGAAAAAATGGAAAAACAATTTCACGTTAAAAAAGGAGCGGTTATAATGTCGTTCGGGGTTGATACTATTACAGAACACTCAACTGATAAACAATGTATTTCGGCATTAAAACACAATCCAGTATTGATAAAATTCTTTGAAAAAGTACCTGAAAATTGGCAAAAAATAGTTGGTATAGTTGAGGATGTTAAGGAACTAGCGGAAGAAATTAAAGAGGTAATTCAGGCTGTTAAACGAACACGAGCAAAACGTAAAGCATAATGGCTAAAGTTAAATCTACAGCTCAAAAAGTTACGCAAAGAATTGATGTTATAGATAACATTGGTTTCTTTGTAAAGAAATACGACTTTGATAATAAGTACCCTCAAAGGGTAACTGATATTGTCAATGATAGTGGAACGGCAAAAACTTGTTTAAAATTGTATGAAAAATTTGTTTTTGGTGGTGGTTTAAAAGATACTGATTTTTATAAAAGTATAATAAATTCAAAGAATGAAACTACGGATAAATTTGTAAGAAAATTAGTTAAAGACTTCGGTAAATTTGGTGGAGTTGCTATTCACGTTAATTACAACGGACTTTACCAAAAAAGGGAAGTTAGTTTAATTCCTTTTGAATTTTGTAGACTAGTTCCTGAAGGTGATGAACGCTATGGAATGATTGAGGTTTATGATGACTGGGGTATGACTAAGCATAAGAAATTCGATAAGACTGATATTGTTTATATTAACCCTTACAATCCTGCAAATGTAGAAATAGAGGTCGAAGAAGCTGGCGGTTGGGAAAACTACAAAGGTCAAATCTATTATTCTCCTATGAATGAATATCCTTTAGCACCTTTTGATGCTGTTTTAGAGGATATGCTTACTGAAGGTCAATTAAAGAAATTCAAACATTCTACGGCAACGGATAATTTTTTGGCTAGTCATTTGCTAGTTATGGGTAAAACAGAAAGCGATGAAGATGCGGAATTATTTGATGAAAATATGAGAGCTTTTCAAGGTGGTGAGGGTGCTGGGCGTATAATGGTAATTGAACGAGAAAGTAATGAAGAAGCAATTGAACTTAAAAAGTTAGACATACAAAATTACGATGGTCTTTATGAATATACTGAAAATAGTTCACGAGATGCAATAATTAAAATGTTTTTGATACCTCCAGTTTTATTATTACGTGTTCAAGGTAGTTTAGGAACTTCAAAAGAGATAAGTGATGCATTCGATTATTATAACGGTATAACAAGTGATGACAGATTAGTAGTTGAAGAAATTTTAACCGAAATATTTACTAATTTTTACTACAATATTTGCCCTTCAAATGACTATTCTATTTTGCCCTTGAAATATAGCAAGGCAATTGCACCCGAATACCTTTCTTATTATACTAAAAACGAAATTCGTATAGCAAATGGAGATGAAGAAGCGACTGATTTAAAGGCAGATACTACTTTGTTAGCAGTTACTTTGGGAGTTGGTGGTACGCAAGCCTTAACTAGTATTTTAGCAGACCCAAATCTAACAATTTCACAAAAACAAGGTACATTAAAGGTATTATTCGGACTTTCAGATGAACAAGTAACTCAAATGTTGACACTATGATAACAACAAAACTTATAACACTCGCAAATATTCAGGCGGTTAAATCAATTTCACTAAATGTAAATGAAATAAAGCAATTAACACCTCATATATTAGAGGCTCAAAACTTTGATTTACGTGAATTAATTGGCGATGCTTTTTATTTAGATTTAATAGCAGATTTCACAGCTTTACCCTCACTAGATAAGTACGATTTATTATTTAATGGAGGACAATATACCTATCAAAATGAGATATACTATTTAGATGGTATTAAACAGTATTTAGTTTATTCTACTTACGCTCGTTATTTGGCTAATTCTAACGTAATAAGCACAGCAACTGGACTAGTTCACAAGACTAACCAATATTCGGACAAAGTAGAAGAAAAAACAATTAGTAGATTAGTATCTCAAGCACGTTCAGGAGCTACATTTTGCGAAGAAAATATAAAGAAATATCTTGAAAGAAATAAAGCAAGTTATCCATTATTTAAATGCGATAAAAATGCTAACTTTACAAATGGTATAAAAATTAGAAATATAGGAAGCTAATGAATAGTGATAATTTAATTTTAAGAGAAACGGATAATGCACCGTTAATAAACAAAGATGATACGTTAACGAATGCCGAAATTGATGGTAATTTTATTAATATCTATAATGACTTTATATCTTTAAGTCAAACAAATGACCCGACATTAATATATGATGTTGATAGAACTTACTTAGTTGATGAGTTCGCAACGTATGATGGTAGATTATGGTTAGCAACTGAAATTTCAACTGGTGTCACTCCAATTAATGGTAGTGCTGAATGGAATGATGTTTTCCCAACGATTTTAGCTCACGAAAAAAACAAAGATACTATCTTAGATGAGGGCGGTACAAATGAAACAACGGTTGCTGAAATTAGAGCATTTATAGATGCTGGTTTAACAAGTACAACTAATTTAACATTAAGTACAAAAACAGGTACAAGTTTTAAAATTGAAAGCTCAACAGGTTCAGATGTTACTATACCACAAGCAAATGTTAGAGAAGCTGGTTTGCTTAATGCTGATGATAAAGTTAAGTTAGACAATTTAGAAGGCTATAATACAGGTGACCAAACATTAGCTTCATTAAGTGGTGAAGATGTAAATAATAAAGTAACTGATTTTACTACAATTAACGATACTTTATATCCAACAACACAAGCGGTTGACACTTATATAACTGCGGTTGTGCCTGATTTGGTTGAAACGTTTTTAGATAGCAACGTTGAATTAAACACTAATAAAGCAACTACATTCGCTACTATTAACGATGTGCTATATCCGAGTGTTAAAGCAGTTGATGACCAATTAGATACTAAAGTTGACAAAGTAGTAGGTGAAAGATTAATAACAAGTGCAGAAGCTACGTTATTAGGCAATACTTCAGGAACAAATACAGGTGATCAAGACTTAAGTACATACCAACCATATACAACGGCAACAACGGGAAGTGTTATTTCATTTGTAGTTCCACAAATCTACAATTCTGTTGCAAGTCCTTCGACATCTAATATTACGGATAGTTTAACGAGTGCAAAAATCGGAATAGTTCAGAAAATATACCACAATCATACGGTTGCTCCGACTTTTCCTGCTGGGTGGGTTAAAATGGGTACTGCTACTTATACAACATCTACATTAAATGTTATCTTTTGTGAATGGGTAAGCTCTACAAGAGTGGAATATTGGATAACTAAACCTTCATAAGATGAGTAGATATTATAGAAGTTTCTTAGAAGAAAGTACGGCACCTATAAGTTATTTACTAGACACTTATGGTGGTGCAAGTTCTGCCTATTCATTGCGAAAATTATCAACAGCTTATAGTGGTAGTGCTATTCGAGTAAGGCGGTCATCAGATAATACAGAGCAAAATATTGGCTTTAGTGGTGCTGATTTAGACACATCATCTTTACTTTCATTTGTTGGTGCTAATAATGGCTTTGTGACTACTTGGTACGACCAGAGCGGAACAAATAATGCTATACAGACAACAGCATCTAATCAACCACAAATAGTTACAAGTGGTTCAATTAATATATTAAATGGAAAAACAGCTATTAATTTTGATAGAGATTTGTCAAAATATCTATATGTTAATTCAACCTCAGTTTTAAACATTCAAGAATGTATATCAACATTTTCAGTTGCTAATTTTACCAATACTGGCGGAAATTATGGACACATTGTTTCTAAAGGATACGGTATTGACGGAGCTTATTCACTAGGTCAACAATCTGATGGAAGCAATTATTTGCAAGTAGTTATTGAAACTGAAAGTTTTCCATTATCAACGGTGGTAACTAATAAAAACCAACAGTATTTATTCTCAAACACAAATGCAACTGAAGCGAATAACATTAAGTTATACCAAAATAATGTTATCTACGGTCAGGCTACTACTTCACAAGATTTAACTGGTTCAAATTCTTATCAATTTAATATCGGTAGAAATAATCGAGATAATAGTTACTATATAAATGGAAATATTCAAGAAATAGTACTTTATCCAACGTATCAACAAACAAATTTAACAGCAATAAATACAAATATAAACACTTATTATGCAATATATTAAGGCTTACGTATACAACAATGAATTAGAAGTTCAAAATGTTTTAAATTCAATAAATTCAAGTTTAGGAATACCTATTTCGATTAATGCAATTACCCAAACATATACTAATTTTGAGGTTAATAACGGAAAATATATCATTAAACACGATGAAGTGATTGAAGGTATTTTAGGTTTACCTAGTGATTTTGAGTATATAGAGCAAAATACTTTAATATAATGAACAATATTAAATTAATCCTAGCAGAACTTAGTAAAATGAAAAATATAGCTCTAATCCTTCTATTCGTAGGGTTAGTGCTATTTTATTATAAGTCATTGATAACCGAAGTAGTTGAAAAGAAAATTGAAGAAAAAGACCCAATTAAAGAAGATGTAACTAATAATGTATTAATTCAGCAAATGTTGAATAATTTGATGTTTAAATACGGAGCGGATAGATCGTATATTTTTAGATTCCATAACGGTGTTTCGTTCTATGATGGCAAACATAAGAACCACCAATCACTAACTAACGAGGTATGTAATAGAGGTATTTCTTTTGAAAATTCAAATTTACAGAACTTACCTACAAGCCTTTTTCCTACATTTTTACAGGAAGTTATGCTTTGTAGAATGGTATATTCAGATGTTGACGACATAAAAGAAGAAGCAACAAAAATAGCTTTAAAAAATCAAGGTATAAAATCGTTAATGATAGCCCCAATTTTTACAGATAACAAATTTGTTGGGTATATTGGTGTTGATTATGTAAAACAAAGTAATCTTTTAAACTTTGATTATAAAGAATTTAAACACCAAACAGATGAAATTGGCAGAATGTTAAGCGAATAAATAAAAATAATATGAGAGAGATAAAAAAAAGATGGAATTCAGATACTCCGATGTTTTTTAAAAAAGTAATAAACTTTGGAATAATAGTGGGAATAATTGGAACGGGTTTAATTTCTTTACCTGCAACGGCTACAATCGGAGCAGTATTAATTACGGTTGGAAGTACTGCAACTGCAATAGCTAAATTAACTAAGATATGATAACAATGAATGAATTGCTTAGTAATCAAGCTAGGTTAGGAGAACTTCCAAATGATGTTCAAAACAATCTTAATGATTTACTCGTTAAGATAAATAAAGTTCGTGTAGCGTACGGAAAACCTATGATAGTAACATCAGGACTTCGCACAACTAAGCACCATTTAGAGATATACGCAAGAAAAGGAATTTATCCTCCAAAAGTACCTATGAAATCTAATCATTTAAGTGGTAGAGCAGTTGATTTTTCGGATTCAGATGGTAAATTAAAAGCGTGGGTGAAAGATAACATTAAGCTAATGGAAGAGATTGGCTTATGGTTAGAGGATTTCTCAGCTACTAAGACTTGGTGTCATTTCCAAATTAATCCGCCAAAATCAGGAAATAGGTTTTTTCTTCCATAAATAATAACTATCTTTATATTTCATAATATTTTAGTTTTAGGTTAAGTTATTAAAAGTGAGGTAATTAAAACTATCTCACTTTTTTTATTTAAAATAATTTAAGTTTACTGTTGTATATTAAAAATAAGTATGTATCTTTGTATTACAAACTAAAACAAATTAATTATGGAAAAAACAATCAATTACAAAGATGTCGTATTAAGATGTGAATTTAGCATTGATAAATATGAACCTGCTACACATTGGCAACCTGAGGAAGGTGGAACGATTTACGATTTATTCGTGTATGTTCAAGAGACTGAAATACTAGATATTTTAGGTGAAAAACAAATAAATGATATTAAAGATTTAATTTACGAACAGTTATGAGTAATGAAAATTTAACACTTTGGAATAAAGTTGAAAAAACAAATCCAAAGTATACAAAAAATGCAAAGCTAGGAGGTCGTGAAATAACCTCTATAGCACCACAATACCAAATTATGCAAGTTACTGAACAGTTTGGAGTTTATGGTCAAACTTGGGGGTTTAAAGATATATCATTAAGTTATGATTTAGTTGAAAAATGTAATCTAGTTGTTTTTAAAGGTACTTTCTTTTTTCCAAATGGTGAGTTTGAGATCATAAATTCTTGTAAATTATTTATGGATAGAGCAAATACAATGGTAGATGATAATTTTGCAAAGAAAATCGAAACAGATGCTTTAACCAAAGCAATATCAAAACTAGGTTTTAATGCAGATATTTTTATGGGTAAATTTGATGATGTGAGATACATTGAAGAAATGAAAAAAGAGTTTGCACCACCTATTATTAAAGAAGTTTTACAAGTTGGTTCAACTAATTTCATCAGATGCGTAGACGCTTTAAAAGAAGGTAAAGGAACATTAGAACAGATCAAAGCAAAGTACAATGTAAGTGTAGAAATGCAAGAATTATTAATCGAAAAAAGTAAATTATGACACCTAAAGAAAAATGTAAAGAATTACTACATAAAATGAACAATGTAGATTTAAATTGTAAAAATGAAAGTATGTGTATGCTTTATACTCACGCCGTAGAATGTGCGATAATATCAGTTGATGAGATAATAAATTCAATAAAGAAATATGACATATTAGAATTAGCATATACTTTATATTGGCAAGAAGTTAAAGAACAATTATTAATCGAAAAAAGCAAATAAAATGGAAAATTTAAACGACATAGATAAACAAGATCAAATGCACTGGGAAAATACACCAACTGAAAATCCCTTTCATTTATCGGTAGTTACCGAAGCAACTGTTATAACACTACAAGATCATTTTGAAATGATGGTAAATGCAGTTAGAAATGGAGAATTGGACGCACTTAGCCTATACACTATATCTAAGGAGGTAAAAGACATAGCGGATAAAGTTAATAGAGATGTGCAAGAGTTAGCAATTGAAGAAGCTGAAAATAGAACTGAAAAAAGTTTTAAATATGGTTCTAAAATGATAACCAAAGTTGAGGGTAGAAGACTAATTGACTTTTCAGATATTGAAGAATGGAGAATCGCAAAAGATAACTTGAAAGAAATTGAGGACAAATATAAACAAGTTGCGTTATCAAAAGTATCTAGTTTAGATGAGTCAACTGGAGAAGTATTGCAAAGACCAATCATAACATTCAGTAAGTCGTCAATAATGGTTAAAAATGTATGAGATTTTTTATATATTTATTAATTTTAGCTACATTTTATCTAATGGGATATCAAAAAGGAAAAGAAAGTAAAACGTATAATGTAAACGAGCGAGAAAGTTCATTATATATAGACACAACAGGAACATCAAACGAGTATTTAAATAGTAATCCAATAATAAATAAATATGAATATTGAAATTAAAGGTCGAATTGTTGGGATCAACGAAACGATAGTAGTAAGTGATAACTTCTCTAAGAGAGAGTTTAAAGTGGTAACAGATGAAACGTACCCAAATACGTTTAAAATTCAAGTAACGAAAGATAAATGTGCTTTACTAGACAAATTCAAAGTGAATGATCAGGTAAATGTAAGTTGCAATTTAAATGGTCGTGATTGGACAAACCCAACGACTCAGATAGTAAGCAATTTTGTATCTTTGGACGCTTGGAGAATTGAGCCAGTGACTAACGAGGTTAAGGTTGAGAATACTATTTTAGAGGATCCAAAAGATTTACCATTTTGAAATTATTAATAGATCAACAAAAGTGTGACGAGGTTAGAGATAGCTTCGTTACACTTGAATTTCAACAAAGAATAATAGTAGGGTTGAAATCAAAGTCACCATTAAGGGAGAAAGTTTTGGAAAGTATAAACAGAGTGACTTACAACAAATTCATTATTTATAAGATGCCTGTTAGCGAAAAAGTATTAAACGTATTTAAATGTTATTTATGACACCAAAAGAAAAAGCATTGAAATTATGTCAGCAATTTGGGTTGCTTACATTTGCAACAAAACATAATGATGGATATACACTTCCATTAGAAGTATCCAAACAATGTGCTATAATTGCAGTAGATGAGATAATTAAAGCAATGGATGATGTCTTATATCCAAATCCTTTTAAGCAATATTGGTCATTAGTACGCAAAGAAATTGAAAAACTATGAATTATTTTTAAAATTAACTATCTTGATAATCAGGTAGTTAATTTTTATTTTACATTTATTTTAAATTTACACTTGTTTATTTAAAAAAAGTATGTATATTTGTAGTGTACAAAGAAACAATAACTAAAAAAAAAAGATTATGAACGCAGAATTTACACAAAAAGATCAAGAGCAATTAGAAAACTTAATGATGTTTGCTAAATTAAATAACTACATTTTAGAAACTGAAGAAGATATGAAACAATTATTAAAAGACTGGGTTAATAATGGTTTAAAATTAATGAAAAAAGTAACTGAAAATAAACAATGTATGGATATGATGTTTGATGACTATATGACACAACAAGGTTTAAACTAAATAAAATCAGGGGTGCGACTGTAACGCACAATATTATGAATACACAATCAAAAGCCTTTCACATATATTTTAGCATAATTAGAGATATTATTGCAAATGATGAAAAAGCAAAATTAATTACAAATAAAATAGTAGATGAAATAATAGAAAGTCATTTATTTATTTATGATACAAAAAGCATAGTAAAAACTATTGAATATTGGAAAGAAGTAAAAGAACAAATTAATAAACTTTAAAAACTAGAAATTATGAAAACTTTAAGAATTAGCAAAACAATTTTTCCAAAAGATCGACCATCTGACTTTAACGAATGGGCAATGTACTTTTGGGGTCTTTATGGTAAAGAAATGGATAGGGTTAAAAACCTTAAAAACTGGGATAGAAATACTTACACAATTAAACAAAAATAATTATGAAAACAAATTTAGATTTAGCGACAAAATTACACTACGAATTGAATTTAGACAATTTTTTTAACGTAGAAATAACTAAGCAAAAAGTATTGTTAATTGGTTATTATAATGAACATTTAGAACGAATACTATTCGACAAAGGTTATCAATTACTCTGGAGTGATGAAATGAAAAATTATAGATTTCAAAATGAAACAATATCAATAGTTTTAGCCGAACCTTCTATTATATGAATCAGCGACACTCGTATTCAAAAGACCTTATATTGAATAGCATATTTGATATAATGAAACACAATGTAGGCCAAGTCATACTTCGGTATGATTTGGATAGCACAAGCCGAAAACAAACAAATGTGTATAATAGAATGATTTTTTGCGACTTTATGGTGAATAAGCTAGGTATTCAGCTAGAAAAGGTAGGATTGCTAATTAGAAGACATCACGCACAAGTTATTTATAATGTAAAGCAACACGAAATCTTAAAAAATGATAATAAATACAAAGAAATAAACATCAACATAATGGAAGATTTACAGGAAATAACACGAATAGGAAAATTTAAAACAATATGATTTATTACATTAAACAAGCTGAAATTGGAAGCAAAGAAGAACCTTATTTTGAAGGCGAAAATTACGAATATATTGCACCAACATACGAAGAAATACTAAAAGAATATGCAGAACCTAAATAAACAATTAATTAGAGCTAAGTTACTAAGACAATTATTAATAGGAAAAGTTTCCGATGTAATTGGAGTTGAAAAAACTTTAGAATTATTAAAAGAATGTAAAATTGAAATTGATAAATTAAAAACAGATGAAAACAATTAAAATAGAAAATATTATACAGACAAAAGAAGTCGCTAGAATATTAGGATGTACACCTAGAAACAT
>Ga0247722_10000334_pt1 | contig 30115 bp, 63 predicted proteins | sample MSEWelMarce3H_FC_FD_189094 | JGI IMG/M metagenome (GOLD analysis project Ga0247722, IMG submission 189094) | Subsurface sediment microbial communities from gas well in West Virginia, United States - MSEEL Well Study Marcellus 3H_FC | ecosystem: Environmental > Terrestrial > Deep subsurface >... | reverse complement strand
TTTATTATAATTACCATAGGTTGTATTTTTTAAAATGCTACTTAGGATTGGTATATTTGTTAACACTAAAAATTAGTGTTAATTTTTTTTAATAACGCGCAGGGGCGGATTACATACCCTCTGCGAATCAATGATTCGGTGGTTCTATTTCTCTATATGTTCATCATACAGTAGGGTTGATGGTTGTCAAGAGAATCTTTTCGCTTGACATAGTTTTATCATACTGTAGATTGGCGGTCATAGGTTTTAACAGAGAGAGACAATCAATGATCAATTTCAAGCGTCTTTTGTCTACAGATTCCCCCAAGGCTGTTAAGTCCATTAAGTATGGTTTTCTTAATGGAATCCATTACATGGCCGCATATACGGAAGCGGGCGTTGGTAATATGTGCGTTGATGCTACTCAAGGATGTATTTGGGTATGTTTGGGAAAATATTCTGGACAGGCCGCAATGGTTGCTGATCTGGAAAACGATACTAATTCCGTTCGCGAAAGCCGAATCAATAAGGCAATCATGTTTATGAAACAACGTGAAGTTTATATGGCGCATTTAGAGAAAGCTATTTCTCGATTGGTTGCCAAGGCATATGCGAATGATTTGATCCCATGCGTTCGCCTTAACGGTTCTACTGATATTGCTTTCGAGCGTATGCGGTATGGTAAGGATCGTAAGACTTTGGTTGAACGATTCCCTAATGTTCAATTTGTGGAATATACCAAGAGTCTGAATCGTATGATGGACTCATATAAGTATGACAATTTGCACTTCACCTTTTCGCGTTCGGAATCTAATGAGGATTCATGCCTGAAAGTATTGGCGGCTGGATACAATGTCGCCATTGTGTTCGGAGGCCCATTGCCTGAGACTTGGAACGGCTATCGGGTTATTGATGGCGATAAGCACGACTTGCGCCATTTGGATGATAAGAATGTGGTGGTTGGATTGTCACCCAAGGGCTTGAAAGCAAAGCGGGATACTTCGGGCTTTGTGTTGCGCGACTATGTGGAATATCCTATGGCAATGGCTGCATGAGGGCTTGACAAGGTTCAATCCTACTGTATAGTTTGATTATAGATTGAAGCAAAGGAAAGTATGATGATTACTGGACTTACTATAGAGCAAGCTAAGTCAATGCTGCAAAAAAATCCAAATGGATTTGTTCGGCATTTTGCACATGGTTTGGAATATAACGACTCTTTCATTATGATCAATCGTTCGGGCAAATTCATGACTTGGGATATTCATGATCAAGAAATAAATGGATGGGATTGGGACATAACGGGATATGATGACGAAATACTGATTGGTTGGGTTTACTATCCGGTTGATGGCCGAATCAATACAGAGACATGGGATAGGATTCGAGATACTTCTGTTTTTCCATATGAGATTGACCTAGAATTTGAGACAATGGCGGCATAGGCAAAAGAGGCGGGAGAAATCTCGCCTCTATTTTTTAGGGATTTGTTAACACTAAAAATTAGTGTTAACGCGGATTAACTTCATTTCATTGAAAATAATGATTGACATGGTTTTATATTACTGTAGATTGGGGGTCATAGATTGAAGCAATGGAGATGACTATGACTTCTAAAGTTTTCAGAGACGCTAGTAATCGTTCGTTCACGGTTCGCGTTGTGAATAAGGGCGAGAAGTATGGCCGGAACCTTTGCCTTACCCATGATGAAGATGAACCTTTGGTTGAGTTTTATGATGTTCGTTATGCTCACGATAAGGATGAGAACGGGCGGGTTCTAGGTCAATTCGTTTCTCGATATAATAGGGACACCGTGCTCGAATGTGCGGCTGGAAATCGTGGCATTAACTTGCATGGTGGCGAACCTAGTTGGAAGATTGGGGCCGAAGCCATTGTGGCGATTGGGGAATGGATCAAGTTGCCGACAGCCGAACGCGCTGAGACGGCCCATGCTTTGTGGTATTTTTAAAGCTTGACATTGATTCGTCCTACTGTATATTCAGACCATAGATTAACGAATAGGAGATACTTATGGGCACTCATGCTGTTTTCTCTATTGATGCTAATGCTGATGGTTCTATGCGTTGGAGCAAGGCTATCTGTATGACTGTGGATGGATTCATGTGGAATCTTCGCGATATTGCGGAAAACTACATTGTGGAAATGAATGCTGTTCGTGGTTTTGATGGTGGTCTTCATCACACTAACCACATTATGAAACAAATCGTTTATGGCAATGATGTGTTGTTTATTGATGATCGTGCCAATGCTAGTTGGGTTTCATATTCGGCTCAATTTAATCCGTTCACGAAGACTCTGACTCTCTATGAGGGCAATTTCGAGACTAAGATGATGCGCTATCGCTTTACCCGTAAGCGGTGGGTTGCTGAATCTCTTTATCCAGAAGATATTCTTTTCGATGTGTCCGCAAACCAGAAAAACTCTCCAATGAAGCACCCGATAACTGCAAATATTTATGCGAAGGATGCGGATGAAGCTAATTATCTTATGGAACAATTTTATTGTCTTGGTAGTGGCTACAAGTATACCACGACTCCGGCAAAGGTTCGGGCCAAGGTTGCGGCCTAATATAGGGCGGGGAAAAATCCCCGCCTTTTTTCTTTAGTGGTTTTGTTAACACTAATTTTTAGTGTTAACGGAATCCTACTCAAAAATATATTTTCAATGGTTCGCGATTGTCTGCAAAAAAAGTGTTGACTCTGATTCGTCCTACTGTATATTCAGACCATAGATTGAAGCAATCAATGGAGACCATCATGGACTTAGATACTGTGTGTGATCGCGTAAATGCTCTGGCTGAAGAGTTTATTGCCACCCTTACCAAAGTCACGCCTAAAGACATTGGGCTGGATGATCGGTCTGGTTATGAGTTGTTTGTGGGCGATGATTGCATTGCCGTCACACAGTCTCGCAATCGTTCTCTGGCCTATTATGGTGGGTTTGAGTATGTGGATTCCGAGCATCGTGTCGAGATTGGCAATTATGTGATCTACAAGAGCGAGAGCCGCCGCGTTCGTGGTCATATCAATACTTATAAGGGTATTGTTGAAAACGAAGATGAAGATGAAGATGCGTTTGCAGAATACTAAGAGGGCTTCGGCCCTCTTATTTTCTTGACAGGATTTTTCTCATACTGTAAAAAGAATCATAGATTGACACATAGGAGTTAAATTGATGGCTACTCGTTCAACCATTGCTCTTGAAAATGCGGATGGTACTATCCTCCAAATCTATTGTCATTGGGATGGTTATCCTACTGGCGTTGGAGCAACCCTTGAGAAGCATTACAACACCCCTGACAAGATCAAGGCCCTGTTGGCCCTAGGATCAGTTTCTATCCTTGATGCCTCTATCGAATGCCCTGAAGGCCATTCGTTTGATAATAGGATTGATGGTCATACGGTATTTTATGGCCGTGACCGTGGCGAGACGGATTGTGATGCGGGATTATATTCTTGCAATGCTGATTGGCGTTTTGGTGATAGGCAAGATTACAATTATATCTTTCGCCATGCAACGCAATCTTGGGAAGTTGAACGCTAAGTCTGAGGGCGGGGAGAAATCCCTGCCTTTTTTCTTTAGCGGTTTTGTTAATACTAAAAATTAGTGTTAACGGAATCATACTCAAAAAAAGTGCTTGACTTGTTTTTTATCCTACGGTACAAAGGACCATAGATTGAAGCAAAGGAAAACATCATGAACATTTTTGTTGTTGTGTTTGAATATGGCGATGGGCCTGATGTGACTGCATTTGACAGTCTGGACAAGGCCAATAAGCGTCTTGCCGACATTGCTCGCGAATGGTGGGATGAACGGGCGGATGAAAGTGCCCCCAATGATCATTCAACCCTTTCGGATGAAGCGGTGGTTACTGCCTATTTTGATGGCCACGAAAGTCGGTTTTGTTCTATCCATACCTGTAAGGTTGAATAATTTGGTTGACATTCGTTAAACCATTAGATATTATATAAACAATGAAATCAAGCGCCTATAGCTCAATGGTTAGAGCAACGGTCTCAATTAGGGAGTTTCGCTCCCCCTTGCTACTTCGGTAGCAAGGAACAAGTTTTAGGCGAAAGCCTATCCGAGTAAACCGTAGGTTCCCAGTTCAAGTCTGGGTGGGCGCACCATTTCTTTTTCGGAGACAATATCGTGTCGATTGCATGGAAAAAGATTCGACAAGAAATTGTAAAAAATGCTGATAAAGAAACAAAACATGCGCGTATTGGCGGGCCACCATTAACTATCCTAATGGTTTCGGGCGGTGCTGATAGCATGTTCATGCTAGATTTTTATCATAATGCTGGAATCAATTTTACTGTTCTACACTTCCAACATGGTATCCGTGATAATGATCATGAAGATAGAAATCTAATTGAACAATATATCTTGAATAAAAATATTCAATGCCAGTTTGTAGTTGGTCATGGGGAAAATCTCAAAGACCAACCTAATCTCGAATCTGCTGCTAGAACACAGCGATGGGATTTTGTTAAGAATTATGTGAACACTCTCAATAATGATGTGGTGGTAGTGACGGCCCATCATCTAAACGATAATATTGAACAAGTGTTTTTGGATATCATGCGTGGTTCTGATCATAGCAAACTTGGCATGCGGAAGTATGTTCATGATTCATCTATTGGTTGTATGAAGTATAAACCATTTTTAACTATTCCTAAAGCGACAATTTTAGAAAAATGCAAGTCTAGGTTGATTCCTTTTATTGAGGATATTACAAACTTGGATGATCATCATGAGAGAAATTGGTTGCGAAACGATATTATTCCACAGTTGATGAGTCGAAGAAATCTAGAAAAATCTATGAGAAATGCTTTGGAAGGGCGGGGATAAAATCCCTGCCTTTTTTTTAATAAAAAATTAACACTAAAAATTAGTGTTAACAAAACCCTGCCTGAAAATAGTTGAAAAATGTGCTTGACAATGATTCGTCCTACTGTATATTCAGACCATAGATTGAAGCAAAGGAGATCGCCGTGAGCCTGATCGAAAGAATTAATAAAGCCGAAGAGTTTTTCGCTACGCAATGGAAGATTGAAACCACGGTTCCGAATGGTGATGTAATCAGCACGGTTGAGACTCCTCCTATTTGCGGAGTTTCGTCGCTGAGAACCTGTATATTTTTCAAGAATGGTTCATCTGTTTTCCTGAAAACTCATGAAAATAAGAGTTCGGCCATTTCGTACCACATACGAGTTGCCAATAATGAATTGAGTTTGCATGGTGAGTCGCAATGACACCGATAAATGGTTTTTTTAAATATAGCATTGTTGCCTATGAAGACGATAAGCGTATTCGAGAAGCATTGCTGAAACTAATTGGCAATTTGGATGTGTCGATTGAGGCTCTTGTGGATAGCGACAAAGAAGAATTAGTTTCGTCATTTAGACAAGTTCTTAGTCATAATCACAATGTTATTTGCAATTTGGAAGAGCAATTGGTAGATGCTAAATTGCAAGTTGGAATTATGGCTAGTAAATTAAAGGCTTGACAATGATTCGTTATACAGTAAGATGAATCATAGATTGAAACGGAGAAATAAAATGGATTATGAAGTTGAAGACATGATCTCGGATATCAAGTCATTGTGTGTTCAATATATGAATGACCTAAAGTATCCTCCGAAAGATGATAGTAAAGATCGTCGTGTTCAATGGATCAATTCAATCTTGGCTAAGGTTGAACATCCTGCGATGGAATATTTGCAAGTTGTGGCAAAAATCAAGGCAGAGATTGGCAAAGTCATTGCGGAAATCGAAGTTGATCGTGATGCCAATGTAGACGATGAAGACGTGGTTAAGATGTACAATGGTGACATTGAATATGGAATCTATTGTCTTGATAGCTTTGTTCTGCAAACGTCCAATTTATCTATTGGAACTGAAAAGCCAGATTATGAGGATTTGGCGTTTATTAAAAAGCTTTTATTGGATCAAGATACAGCCGCTCGTGAACGATATGAGAATGTTTTTGATATGATTGAAGAAGCAAGCTTGACATGGCACAATCATACTGTATAGTTTCATTATAGATTGAAACGGAGAGATCAGATGCAAGTTTATCAAATTATCAAGAATTATATCAATCTGGTTGAACGTCTTGATGACAAGGTTGCAAAGGATAAGTTTCCTGCCCTTGATGATGACACTCTTGCGGATGCTATTGCGGAACATTTGGGAGAAAACTATTCTCTCAATTTGTTTCACGAAACGTATGATGAAGTTGCGAAAACTTTCACGATTTTTGGATAGGAGAGATCAATGTCTAAGATTAAAGCATTTATCCTTGGGATGATTGAGTTTCGTTCTGATTGCACTACGAATGTTGGTGAAATTGAATCCTATGATTCGGGCCGTGATTTTGCACACAGAATTACTTTTCGACATTTTGACAATTAGGGCTTGACAGCAATCCATTATACAGTAATATGAATCATTGATTGAAGGAGAGTGAAATGAAAGTTTATAGTTGTCCTGCCGATGTTCCGGCCCCTGAAATTGATTTTAGTGCTCCCTTTGATCTTAGGGAAGAAACCAAGCGTGAAGAGGCTCACCAAGAGGCCCTCAAGGCTTGGTTGGTCACGCATGGTTATACAGGCAAGCATACTGGCCGAATTTACTGTGAGGGTGTTGCGGACGGCGCGGCGCTGTATATGTTCGGGCATGGTCCTACAGCGGGCAAGTCGATTCTGATTCATTTGCCTTATGGCGATGCGTGGGAATCAAGGAATGTCGCTCATATTCCCGCTACGGAAATCATTCGTGGCTTTGCATTGAATGACAAGATTGCAAAGATATCTCCGATTGTACCACCCATGCGTCTCTATAATGGTGAGTGACATGATATCAGAAGAGATTGATTCGGACGATTGGGGCTGTAAATATTGCCGCAATGATGGGCGATTGAATGACGATAATCGTTGTCCAAAATGCGATGCACAATTCGACTCAGAACCCGAAGAATAGCTTGACAATGATTCGTCATACAGTAATATGAATCATAGATTGAACGATGGAGAGTGAAATGATTCGGTGGAAGTTTATCGCAGATGGTGACATTCCGACTAATTCGGTAATCATGGTTACAACCCATCTTGAAACTGGATGGACTGATCCACAGATCGTTCATATTGGCGATTATTCCATTATTCCAGCCAATTTATATTTGATGACTCATTGGGCATTGGTTAGCTTTCCAGTTATTACTATTGAAGATCGCCATAAGGCAATTAAAGCACTATCTACACTCAATGATGATTTTGATGAAAGCTATGCAATCATAAGCGAGTATAAAAGCAAGCTTGCAGATTATGATAGCTTGATTGCTAGCAATACTAAATCATAGATCGGAGAGTGAAATGATTATTTATGTAGTGTTCATTCATAATTATAACAATGAAACTGTTGATCTTCAAAAGGCTTTTACAACCTATGAGGCTGCAAAAGCATATCGAGATAAAATAGCCGATATCAATAATTCTTGCGATCATTACTATCAAGTAGAATATGTTGAATTTGAAGGAGAGTGATTGATGGACTTAATTGAAACTTCAAATAAGTTTGTGATTACGGTTGAACAATATTCCAATGGATGGTATGTTACTCATATCATCACTTATACGGATGTTGAACAATTTAAGAAGATGTGGGAAGATTTTAAGACTAATGCTCGCAAGGGTTCTGGTTTTCAAGATTTTCCGGCATTGTTTCCGTTTCCGGCATTGTTTCAGAATGATTGTTTGCGGATATCGTACACGGAAGAATGGTGTCCAGAGGTGGAAACTGTTCCAGAACAATTAGATTTTCGTTCTCTTGGTTATAACAACATTGCAGATATGGTGGAGGCCAAAAAGTCATGAAGCAAATTAAAATTAGTATTGTTGTCAATCTAGAAGATGATGGCAAGTTGACAAATCCTGACCTTTATCAAGCCAAAGATGATTTGGAACTTGCTATTCGTGATCGTATCTTTGGTGAAGGTGTCTTTGCTGACCATGTATTAGTGGATACTTATACCATTGATGCAAGTTGTGTTTCTGGATATTAAGATGGAAGAGTTTACCAAGGAAGAAATTGAAGATAACGCTCGTGAATATTTTGAATCCGATAATGTTCGTTATACTGATGGCGAATTGTGGGTTGATGATATGATGGTAGTTATTCAAGAAGAATTGGATGAGTTTTTCGCTCATATGGGTGCAATTAAAGATATGTGTGGGGCTGTTTGATTATAGCAATGGATATGCAAGTAAGTTTTCAAGAATATACTGGCATATCTACCCAAAGATGTGCAGAGATTATTGCTACAGCATCTCGCGGTGAATACCTTGGCGAACTGTTGATAGCAAAAAATATGACTTCGGATGAATATTATATTGCCTGTCAGTATTTCAGATATCACGCCAAAGGCAATATGACATTTAATAGCATGATTCATGCTGTATCCCGTGAAGAAATAGCTTGACAAGCGTTTGTTATACTGTAGATTGATGGTCATAGATTGACGAATAGGAGATGGTTATGGGCCAAATTAGTGTCGATGTTAAGCACATGAGCGTAATCGAACGTATCCGAGTTGGACACTATAAGCCAACGATGGAATATCCTCGCAAGCCAATGTCTCCCTCCATTTTTCATACGAGGGTTATTGATTTGTCTGCGGATGAAGTTGCCAGCCTGTTGGAAGTCAAGGCTACCTATGAAGAAGAAGTGCGAGTTTATAATGAACAACGCGCCCTTTATACAGCAAACAATGGCGGTGTTGTCGGAGATTTACAAGGTGATCTAGAAGAGGAATATGGTCTAGTAGGTCATCCCAAGGCAAGCAAGCTATTTGAGATTGCATATGATATGGGTCATTCGGGTGGAATGGAAGATGTTGCCAATTATTATTGCCATTTGTCAGAACTTTTGGTTGACTAATTAGAGCCATACTGTATAGTTTCATTATAGATTGAAACGGAGAAATAAGATGAAAGTCGAAACTTTTCTAATTAACAAAGATATCGAATATATTGATGTTCAAACCTACGTTTCAGACGGTCGTGGTCCAGAATATGTTGCGAATATTTCTAAAGATAGAGAAAATGGTAACATTGAAGTTATTTGGGGATATGCAAAAGATAGTTTAGATGCTTTTGATGAAGTATCTACAGAAGATGTTCCAGAGAAAATCGTTGCGGCTATGAACGAAAATATGCCTACTGTCATGGAAATGTTCTTGACAGCCTGATTATCCTACAGTAAAAACAATCATTGTTTGAACAAATGAAGGAGATACGGTTTTGCCTAATTGGTGCGATAATTCTCTCACTATCACTCACACTGACCCAGAACTGATCAGGAAGGCCGCTGAAGGCTTTCGTGGTGAAGGCTTCCTCTCTGCCTTTATGCCTATCCCAGAGGCCCTACAGGACACGCGGGCGGGCGCTTATGCCGATCCTGTAGAACAAGAAGCCCTTATTGCTAAACAGAAGGCCAATCTTGCTGAATATGGCTACAAGGATTGGTATGATTGGGCCGTCGCAAATTGGGGGACCAAGTGGGATATTTCGGGTGAAGAGCCTATGGTATCCGAAGATGGCTTGACTCTGACTGTTGGTTTTCAGAGTGCATGGTCGCCCCCTATCGAGTTTTACAAGGTTCTAGAAGAAAAGTTTGGGTTCGGCGTTGAAGCATACTTCTATGAAGGTGGCATGTGTTTCTATGGTGAATATTCAAATGGTGTAGAAAACACTGTTACTTTTTCTTGCTATGATGATCTTCCCGATTCTGTAATCGATATGTTCGGCATTGAAAATTGGGTAGAAGAGGAAGAAGAAGTAAATGAAGGTTAAGACTCCAAAGGTTACTAAGATTGCTACTGCCTATGCTAAGAAAAGTTTGAAGAAGAAGAAGCTATAATCAAGTGGTGGTTCGGTTGTCACAGTGAACCGATAGACTATCTCTTGATGTTCCCCGAAGACGGTTCGAGTCCGTGAGTTGTGTGGGTTCACAAGGAACAATTGAAAAGGGTGGGGAGAAATCCCTGCCCTTTTTTTATGCCTAGGTTTTTGTTAACACTAATTTTTAGTGTTAACGGAATCTCACTGAAAATAAACGCTTGACAGGAATAAATCATACTGTATGGTTACAACATACATTGAGGAGAAAATCTGATGCGAGTTTTTGTCTATTACAATCTGCATAAGAAGATTTTCAGCGTTAAGGCACTGGAAGGCCCAAGCAAGGGTAAAGTCATTTCGCATAGCAATGATCTTGTTTTGGAAAATATCGAGTTCAAGGTTTCTCAAGCGGGACGTGCAAGGGTTTTGAGAGAGAAGCAAAAGAATGTTCATGCGGGAGTTTCTGGAACATGGCGCGAACATGATCGGTATGATGCTGTTTACAATCCTTCAATGGTTGCCATCACATACAATCCCTACAAATATTCCTCATTCGTCTTGAAGGACAATGAAGAGCCAATCTTTAATGCCAAATTGGCGGTGTTAAAAAATAGAAGCATCTTCGCTACGATTTAGGATTGACAACGATTCGTTATACAGTAATATGAATCATAGATTGAATGATGGAGAAACAAATGCGCCATTTTATGTCGAGTGATGGAACGATTGACTTGTACATTGAGTTTGCCGATGCCGATGAAGGATATCATCAAGGCGAATGCTCGGATGATGTTCAGGCTTTGAGTAAGAAGCCTTACATTGCAGAACAATTGGAAAAGGTTGATCCTGCAAAGTTGCGGGATGAATTGGCTCAATATGGTGCATGGGATGATACAGAATTGTCGGATCATGAAAACAATCTGCAAACTATTCTTTGGTTAGCATGTGCTGACATTGTTGAACGTGAATGCGAAATGGAAGGGAACGAAGATGATTGTTAAGACTGTAGTCACTGTAACGATTCTGCGTGAAGTAGAGACTCTGGATGCTGCCAGTGATATTGGGTACATGGGCCTTTTAGATGTTGCCTACATGATTGATGAAGGTGATTGGATTGGCGATTATACTGTTACGCAAATGGATGAAGTTCCTCAAGATAAGGTTGAGGCCGAATTGATTGCCTTGAACAATGATGGGACATTTTTTCAGGCCGAAGTCGAAGTCGATTGACACTCTTTAATCTTACTGTATAGTTTGATTATAGATTGAGGAGATAGAGATGTTTGAAGTTCAATACCGATTCGCCAAGACTGATTCTGATTTTAGTACGGTGGTGATCAGTCCTATGACGAATCGTGATCGGGCATATGAAGCGGCATTCAAGCTTATTCATGATGAAAACATTGAAGCGGTTCGCGTCTCCTGCATCTTGGCGGAAGGTGGCGATAGTCTCAAGGGAACGTGGTGATGGATGGATACAGAATCGAATATCAACATTCTGCGATCATTGGGACCGATGAATGGCTAATATATACTACTTTGCCAAGGGGCCGACCATGCGGGGTTCCATTTGATACTCTTGAATGGTTTCCAGAAGGTACTAGCCGCGAATTAGTTAAACGCTTTTTCTGGAAAACCTACAAAATTGATATTGATCGACTCCCCTCTTGGCAAAGATTAGTCAAGCTTGAACAAACCGCTTGACAATCTTTCCTCATACAGTAATATGAATCATAGATTGAATGATGGAGAAAGTCACATGAACCTTAAACTTAAAGCAGCATTGTGGACATTTTGCAGTGTTGCGTTTGTTGCATTGACAATCTTTGTTTTCAATAATTGGCCGCTACTGATCCCTATCACCGTGATAGGCGTGTTTGTCGCGGCGCTTATTTTCAGAATATATAGACTTATTCTTGAAGAAATGGAGAACTCACATGGCCATGAATGAAAAGATTGTCATTAAGACTCAAGAGGGCACGATTGTCCGTACCATTACCTATGATCGTTATATGTCAGGCCATGCCATGATGGACGAAATTAAGTGGTACAAGCGAGAATATGCCGACACTAACATGATCGTTGATTGGGTTTAGGAGATAACATGATTTATTTGCTTTATTATGAAATCAATGGTGGCGAAGGTGATCGCGAAGAATGGAATGTTTTCTATACTCCGGTCGAAGCATTTTCCGATAGTGCCACCAGAACCAAGCGAAAGGATTTTATTCTTTCAAGGGTTTCTGTCAACGATACGGTCGAGTTTAACGAAGTAGAAGTAGAAGTTTCTAAATCTTATAATCGTCCTATTGAAGAATTTGCTTGACAGCAAACAACCATACTGTATAGTCGGATCATAGGTTGAAGGAGAAAGTCATGAAGAAGATTTTTAAGTTTTACACTGATCCGGGTCATGGTTGGCTTGCAGTAAAGGTTGCGGACGTTTTGCGTTTGGGAATGTCTGCCAAAGATTTTTCCTCATATTCTTATACTCGCGGTTCGACTCTTTATCTTGAAGAAGATGGTGATGCCTCCAAGTTTCAAAAGGCTTGGGAGTCCATGTTTGGCAAGATGGAATATGTTGAAAAGCATACGGATGTGTCTCATCCAATTCGTTCATATAACCGCAATCAATTCTGGTAAGGAAATAAAATGGATGTTTCTATCTATATGCTTTGCCATTCTATTGTTGTTGGTTTGTTCACTCTTAGTTTTATTAGTGCCATGACTTTTAGTGCAGTAGAGTGTCGGACACAAAAGACACAATCTATCAAAGATTCTGTCATGATTGGTTTCATGTTTTCGGGGGCCATGACCTTGATGTTCTTTTGTGCGGATATCTGGTTAATCACTCAAAAGGTTAGCTAATGATTTTGCTAATGATGTTGGGGATCATCTGGTTATGGTGCGAAGAGGGGGATTAGTCCCTCTCTTTTTTTTGTCTTTTTCTTGCATTATTCGTTTGACAGGATTTTCTCATACTGTATAGTCTCATTATAGATTGAAGGAGAAAATCAGATGATGACCGCTCGTGAACTTGTCAATGAAATTGCTCCGGATCATGATCGGACAACGTGCAAAAACGATACTTGGAACACGAATGCGTTTTTCAATGAAATGGGCTTTAGCCGTTGTGTGCGTTGTGCGTTGCTGTATCGTCTCGATAATGATGAGTTTCCATATGGTTCAAAGATGATTTGCGAAAGCATTCGTGATGTTAGTGTAATTTCTAGGGAGATTGTTGAATGACTCAAGATATTTCTAGAATGACCAAACAAGACGAAAAGAGGTGTCTTGAGGTTCGGAAACGGGATGCCTATCACAATCAATTCCTAACCGCCGGAGCGATTAAGATGATCCAAGGGGAAGCATGGTTCTATCCCTTTAACGGATCAATTCCCCATAGAAGGCCATACAAGGACTTAAAACGATGACTCAAGATATTATTTCTAGCGATGTTTCTAGCGATGTTCGTGAGGCAGCAGAACGATTGGCACAAATCGTTAGTTTGTCTGAAGGATACGGCGATTCAGTATTGGCGGTTTATCTATATCTGCCAAAAGGTCAATTTTATCAAGACCTTACCACCGTCCTAGCCTCAATTCCAACCATTGATTCATTTTAAGGATAATCAAAATGGGCTTTAGAACCGTTGTAATGCTTTCGAATGATATGTCCAATGAATGGTCTAAGGATCAGGAATTGGGACAAAAGATTCAAAAAGCCATGAACTACGCATGGGTTCCCGATAGTGATCCTTATTCGCGTGATAGTCGCGTAGGGAACTATGGGCGCGTGGTTGAGTGCGTTCATGCCGATACGCAAACTTTGTCTATCCTGAACCATTATGAGGGCTTTAAGCCCCTATATCATACGGGTTTCCAGCGTGACATGGCAGAAGATACCGTTGCGTTGAATCTTATCAAAGAGGCCGCTGGAAGTCTTGGTTATCGTTTGGTTAAAAAGACTGTTCGATAATCAAAATATCGCTTGACAAGGGTTCATTATACAGTAAGATGGGCACCTTAGATGATTAGTGTAGTTTAATTTAGTTAAGGAGAATATTATGGGCGTTCTATTGCATCCGGATGAACCGGCTACTAAGAAGCAAACCTTTATGATCTACAGTCTCGGTGGTGGTGATGTTCGGGAACAAAACCTTAATCGTGCGGCTGCTAAGGAATTGATCGAAAAGCTATTGGTTGAAAAGGAATCTGGTAAGCACACGGTTTCGATTCCAGAAAAGAATTCAGTCATCTCATACGAAAAGATTATGGCTGAAGCTACTGAAGCGGCTAGTGCGGCTGGTGACGCTTGGATGGCTAAGGCAACCCCCCAATTTCGCGTTGTGGAGCGTGCTAACCCTCTGGATGATAACAGTCCCATTGTGAAGGACTTTGGCACCATGCTCGACGTGTGTGGCTTCGCAGGGATTGAGATTAAGGACAAGCGGACAAAGTTTGCCAAGTGGATTGTGCAAAAGTACAATTGGACCTATTCGGTTCGCATTGATCATAAGTATCGTATGCGTCAAGAATTGGGCCTAGCAGAAAATTGTGCAAAAGCGGCTCTGGATGTTTTCCGGAAGCATGGCGTTGACAAGGGTCTGCAATTCTATAGTCGGATTGACTAAGAAGATGGCAAACGCTTTCTTTCCAATTGTGACAATCTGTTTTCTTTTCTTGTCATTTAGTGTTTGGTCTAAGGAGAAATACCTTAACATTTTTTCCAAGGTGTCATTTTTTATTATGGCACTTTGGGGCGCTGTGTTGACGGTTCAATCATTCCCAGCCTAATAGGAGAAAATAATGACTAACTTTTTCTTTCCGATTGCATCCATCTATTTTCTTTTCTTAGCATGTATTTGGACCAAGCAGACGCACTTTAACATTTTTATCAAGATGTCATTCTTTATTATGGCATTTTGGAGCGGTGTGTGTACGGTTCAATCATTCCCAGCATTCTTTACAATCTGAGAAAAGAGGGCTTCGGCCCTCTTTTTTTGCTTGACACGTTTTTCTCATACTGTATAGTCTCATTATAAATTGGAGGCAAGATGATGTATGCAGTCTATAGTCATTGTTATAGCGTATCTAGCGGCGGGTATGACACTGTTTTGTTTGTCACAGAGAATAAGCAATTAGCAGAAGATACTGTTGCTCTAGCTAAATTGGAACAAGAAACCGCTCGTGCAATTCCGCGTCCACAATGGAAAGATTCTAAACTATACGTTGATCATGCCAACGAAATTACTGAATACAATGCTAAGATAGCATCAATCCTTACGGTTGATCCAAACGGTATTGATCCTGATTATAGTTATTATTTTGAAGAGGTAGAAGTACGATGAACAATGAAGTGACAGTCCGCCCACAGGCAGAACCAGAAAATAGCGAAACGAATATTGAAATCAACATTGATTTTGCGCTATTCCCCTCGCGGAATACCAATAGCGGTGGCACGATTACCAAGTTTGAGCGTTGGATGCTGAAGAAAATCTTTTCTAGGATTATGCAGCAATCCCCGCATCATATGCAAAATATTCAAGAAGTTTACCGCTTGGTTGATCAGGCCGCAAAAAAGCAATTCAACGAAGATAATGACGCGGAACGACGCGCATATCTTACTGAACAATTCGAAGCAGGGAAAGCTTGACCATGGGCATTGATTCTATTTTCAAAGATGCCCATAGGCGCGTAAGCATTGCCAAGCAACGTGGGCAACATGATCGCTCTAGGATGTGGACAGGATTAGATTATCCTTCAGGGATGAAGGAAGTCATTAAAAAGGGTTTTATGACGCCTGTTTGCGGTGAGACTCCCCGCATCCTTGGTTGGTACACGTTTACCGAAGCAGGATGGGCCGAATATGATCGTCTCTATGGTGAAGCCCCCGACTATTTTTCACCAGATTTTTTTAATTTCAGTACCCCTTTTGGGCGTATTGCCGCTTGACAACCTTTTGTCATACTGTATAGTCTCATTATAGATTGAAACGGAGATAAGAAAATGGCGATGACGATTAAAGAAATGATCCAACACGCAACCGTTTATGTCCCATTTAATTGCGAAGGGATTCGTATCAATAATTGTGATGAAGAATCCTTTACAGGAACGGGTGAAGAATCCGGAGAAGAATATTCAGTAGAATATAATGAAGTAGACATTACCGGAGGCGATACGATCTATCGTATGGTCCTAATGACTCCCGAAGATATCATCTAATGTTTATCGTTCGTATCAATGAATATGGTTTCATTCCTTCCGACGATCATACGGTAGGATACAATGAAATGATGCGCCGTTGGATTGGTAATGGCTCACTTATTCATGATCGTCCGTATTGCAAAGCAATCAATCCTCAAACCGCAATGTTCGCCATTGATGATACGTTCAATGGCGCATTGGATCAAGTAAGAATACATTTTGGCGAATTTGTTAAAAATATTTCTGGATTAACCGCAAATCTTTCTGACATTTATATTACAGCATTGCATGAGGAAGTAAAGGATAGCATCTTTATGCTTCCTTCCATATCATACGATGCAAAATATAGATTGTCAGATGGAATGATCGTTAAACTCCATAATGATTAATTTTCATTGGGAAAAAATTAACACTAATTTTTAGTGTTAATATTGGAACAAAGCAGGAACTAAGGTTTGTTCACCTTTTGTTCATGATTCGTTCTATTTTTGGAACAAACCGTGAACAAACAATGAACAAAAATAATTTGTCTCAGCCTATATACAAACATAAAAAAACATGATAATGATGAAATCATAATTTTGTCATTAGCATAATGGAGACAAAAATGCGCGTTCAGTCGTACAACACATTGCTTAATTATGAGACGTACCTTACAACCCTTAATAGCAAAACGATGACTCCTGCCCATAAGGCGCGGAAAGTTTATTCCCCGAAAAAAGATTACAAAACAGGTCAAATGTTCAATTTTAGCGTTTGACAAACAGATCGCTTACTGTATTATCTCAATATCGAAACAACGAAACAAACCAACCCAACCGGAGAAAAACATCATGGCTATCTTTGATAAAGCGAAGACTCTGAAGAATGATAAGCCTGCGAAGCGTTCGGCCCCTGAAGTCGTCATGGCTGGCATTGAAGCGGTTGCTGCCTTGGACACCGTTATCAAGTCGCTGACCGCCTTGAAGGAAACCAAGACGGATGAAGTTAAGGAAGCAATGAAGGAACGCTTCATTCGAATCGGGCTTGAAGAGAAGCGTCGGCCTGTTAATTTCAAGGGTATTGAGGGTGAAGCCTCTGCATCTTGCGAATTGCGGATTCGCTCGAAGACTTCGGCCCTAAGCGACGCAGAAGTCACGTTCCTGACTAAGCACGGGATCAAGACGCAAAAGGTTGTCTCGACCGTTGAGACGTTCGCAATCAACCCCGCCTATCTGCAAGACCCTGCCGTTATGAAGGCCGTTGAAGCGGCTCTCAAGAAGGTCAAGGGGCTTCCAGAAGACTTTATCCAGTACCAAGAGGGCCAGTCCAAGACCGTTGTGGATGAAGACGCTCTGGACGAAATGTTCGCCAAGGCCAACAAGGCCGCATGTGGCGAATTGATCGGCACGATTGGCGTGATGGCAATCAAGCCCAAGATGAATGAGGACGATTACAAGGCCGCAATGAAGATTGTTGCCAAGATCGCGAAGTAAGATCGGTGGGGGAGAAATCCCCCATCTTTTTTCATCAAGGGGTATTGACTCTGGTTCCCCATACTGTATAAAGAATCATAGGTTGAAGCAAGGGAGAGATGAACATGCAGACTGAACGTAAGACCCGCGTAGTTACCGCACGGATTCTCGGTGATCCCCGCCCTGACCGCGCTCAAAAGGCACCTACCCCTCAAACGCCATATGCCGATTCACTTTTGCGTAAATTTTAGGAGAATAGTCCAATGATGATCGCCTATTACGAATCTAAGAAGGCTCTCAAGCAAGAAATTGGCAAGCCTCTCAAGTACACCGAAACATCGCTTTTCGGTCCAGAGTATCGGTCCAATGGTACTTTCAATGTTTGCAATCGTCCGCATATCACGGGCGCGAAGCGAGAGTTTTTTGCTACCGTTACCGTCAAGAATGACGTTGTTGTTTCCGTCGATTAGTCAAGAGGCTAGGGGAGAAATCCCCTAGTTTTTTTATGGGTATATTTGTTAACACTAAAAATTAGTGTTAATTTTTCCCTAATGAGAACAAAACGTGAACAAACAAAATCAGGCAGGGGCGGATTACATTCCCTCTGCGAATCATTGATCCGGTGGTTCCGTTCCTCTATATAAACATCATACTATATCATATGTTCCTGTCAATCGTTTTTTATGTGTTTTTTATGTGAGATAATGATTGACAATGATTCGTCATACTGTATATTTTGGATCATGGATTGAACAGGAGATGCGTTATGTACACAGTCGGTCAAATGATTGAAGGCTATGTGATAAATGATGCTGGCAATGATGTTAAGGTCATCGGCACGTTTGTTTCCCGCACGGATGATGACGAAGAATATATCCAAGATATTATTATTCAAACGGCGGACGGCGATATCGTTTACATCGATGAGCAAGATGCTCGCCCATACACCCCATCCAAGGATGAAATGATTTTAAAAATTTTATCTATGAAATAAGTGTTGACAATCAAATCGCCTACTATATAACAGTAGTCAATAACGAAACATTCATTGAAAGGGACTACCCCATGAAGATGTCTACCGCAGACCGCCCCATTGAACGTATTAGCGCCAATCAAGAGCGCAGCTTCACGATCAAGGCTACTGGCAAGGCTTTCCGCATTCTTTCAAGCGGCCTGTATAAGGAAAAGATTCTCGCAATCGTTCGCGAATTGTCCTGCAATGCGTATGACGCTCACGTTGACGCTGGCAAGTCGGACCTTCCTTTTGACGTTCACCTTCCTAATTCGCTAGAAGCGTTTTTCTCGGTTCGCGACTATGGCAAGGGTCTGTCGCAAGAGGCAATGGAAACGATCTACACCACCTACTTCGAATCGACTAAGACAGAATCGAATGAACAGATCGGTGGTCTGGGCCTAGGCTGTAAGTCACCTTTGGCCTATGTCGATCAATTCACGGTCATTAGCCGTCACGCTAACATTCGCTCCACCTATTCTATTTTCTTTGATGAGAATGATACCCCTTCTATCTCGCTCATGAGCCAAGAGGATTCCATCGAACCTACTGGTCTTGAAGTTGTCATTCCTGTTCGGTCTGCATCGTTCTATGAGTTTCGGACCAAGGCGGAGCAAGTCTACTCATTCTTTAGCCCATGCCCCAATGTCACGGGTAGTGCCGAGTTTAAGGTTGTAAAGCGGACTCCAATCCTTGAGGGAAATGGTTTCAAAGCCTATTACGGTAGTTATGGCGAATCAAAGGCAATCATGGGTGTGGTTGCTTATCCTCTGGACCGTTATTCTGTGCCAGAATTGCAAAACATTCCAAACGCTTCGGACCTAATCTATTCTGGTATTCATATTGAGTTTGCTGTTGGTGATCTTGACATTACTGCCGGTCGCGAAGAATTGTCCTATGACCAACGTACCAAGACTAATATTGCTACACGGGTTAAGGAAATCATTGAAGCTATTCCTGATCTAGTCTTGGAACATGTCTCTAAGATGACTACCGAGATGGAAGTCCGCCGTTATTTTGACAAGATCAATCCTATTATTGGTTGCTTGCCAAATAAACAAGTCCTTTGGCAGGGAAAGATTATCAATAGCTCTAGTTTCCGTATTAAGATGGAAGACTTTGACAAGATCGATATTACTGTCTTTAAGAAGTATAATACACGAAACGGTAATGTTAAGGTCTCTATTGATCAAAAGTATTCTGCCAATGTCTCTGATACGCTTACGATTCAGTCTAATCGGGATATTGTTCTGATTACGGATGATATCGGTGGTCGCACAATGAATCGCGTTCGCCGCTTCCATGAGCAAACACAATCTAACCGTGAATTGTATTTCATGACCGTTGCCGGTGATGCAAAGCAAATCAATGATTTGAAGGATATGCTTGAGGGCGCTCACTTTGACGTTATGAGCAATCTTCCTAAGCCTATCGCTGTTCGCGGTGCTGGTCGTGCTGCCGTCTCGGTTAAGCGTTGGGATGGTGCCGATTGGAATAGTAGTGAAGTTGATGAAGAATCATTCTTTGTCCGTATGTCCGGTGCTTATATCATTGGTCCGGATGGTCAAGAATATGATCGTCTAACTTTCAAAAACTTGATTAACATTGTTAAGAATCTTGGATTGATTACTAGCGGTGATGTTATCTATGGCATTCCCAAGACTGTTCAAAAGACTATGGATGCAGAATTGAACAATACTGATTCTGATTGGGTAGACTTGATTCAGTATATTTTTGACCATGCTCATAGCATTAAGGACAAGGTTGCGGTAGATATTACCAAGGCTAAGACTTGGAATGATTTTAGCCGTATTCATCTTGAAGCAAGCATTCTGGAAAAGGTTAAGAGCAATTTTTCAGAAGACCATGCTATCAATGTCTTCCATAAGAACATGATTACTGCAAAGAATGATGCTACACAGACTTTCGATACTATCCAACGGTTGTTTAGCTTTGCGAATATTACGATTACCTCTGGCGATACACCACATGATCTTAATGCAGAATGGAAAGCTATTCTCAATACTTACCCCATGATGCGTTATCTTATGGATGCAAAGTCTTGGTACTACAATGATATTGATATGATTGTAGAATTGAAGAATTATATTGAGATGATGGACTCGAAAGTCGTCCAGAAGATTGACCTTTCGTACTAAAAGAGATTGACTTTAATCTCTAATATAGTATGATGCAAAGATAGAGAAGGAGACTCGAATGACACAATTTTCTGCAATTATTACTCCATCGTCGGTTAGTTTCACGGGGCCAGACGGGCGGGTCCATAACGTTCTTGCATCTGAGGGCGAGAACTTCGCGGCTGTCTGTGAGGCTATCAAGACGCTTCAGGCCGCTATCAAGGCAGGGGCTAGCGAGCAAGAGGCAGGTGACCTTCACCAAGCCATTGCGGACATTCTGGTCGCCAAGATTAATCTGATTAATGATGCTGGCGAGGGCAAGGTTTCTGTTCGGTCTGGCGTTGTCCATTATATGGATGAGCCAATTCACTCAGCGCTGTCAGAACGAATTCTATGGGGCTTGGAGCAAGGGTTTGATATGTTGCCCTACATGCGCTTCCTAGACAATTGTATGGACAATCCATCTAGCCAAGCTATCGAAGAGATGTATACGTTTATTGAGAATGCCAAGATGGGCATTACGGATGATGGCCATATCCTCGCATACAAGAAGGTTAATGCGGACTATAAGGACATCTATACGGGTACGTTTGACAATTCGGTTGGCCAGATTGTCGAGATGCGCAGGAATCTGGTTAACGAGGATCGTACACAGACTTGTTCCTCTGGTCTACATTTCTGTTCAATGTCTTATCTTCCATCGTATGGTTCGGCAAACGGTAGTCATGTAATGATCGTCAAGGTCAATCCTCGCGATGTTGTCTCGGTTCCTACTGACTATAGCTTCGCTAAGGCGCGTTGCTGCCGCTATGAAGTCGTTGATGAGTATACTGGCGACAATCTAGAAGACTTGCTTGGCACTAAGGCTGTCTGGTCGGATTCTGATTGGGCTAGTACTAATGATTCAGATGATTTTAATCCAGACTTGGAAGGTATAATCGATGATGAGTATTTCGTCGATGATCTTCGCGACGATTTAGAAGAAGAATTGTTTTAAACTGGGCCTCCATCCTTTTTAAACTACCGTTTCAGTAACATTTAAGCGTAAGATTGGATATTATTACATGGCTATTAAGAAGAGCAAGGTTTCTAAGATCGCTAAGAAGTATGCAGTAAAGAAGTTGAAACCACGTAAGATCGGTTGATAATAATTATTGACAATAATATCAGTAAAGTGTATAAATAAGTCATACCACAATCTAAGGAAATAACATGTTCACACAACACGTAGTTGATGTGGCAACAAAGATTAGTCTTGTTTTTGGTGCCATTCTATCCGCAACAGTCGTTCTATCGGTAATGTAAATAAAAATCCCTCAGACAATTCTGGGGGATTTTTTTAAGGAGAAACAAATGGATACTATTGTTGGGACAGTAATCTTTTCAATAATCTTTTTGGTTATCGTTGCACGGACTCTTAATGATCAAGTTGATGAGTTTATGCAAATGTGCATGGGGACATTTGTTGTAGCGGGTTTAGGCACGGCGGCAATATTTGTTCTTTGGGGCGTATTTAGTATTCTTTTTGGTTGACTAACATTCTTTATCTGCTATGATGATTAAGCCTGATGATCACCGTTTTGGATACCGTTCGCGGTAGTGATTATGAGGGAACTGACCGTCAATGACTTGTCGAAATGCGCGGCATGGTACGGTTGGGAAATGGGGCTTGTGTTTTATTTCCGTTGGGACACAAGACTCTCAAAAGCCCTTGGCGCAGAAATGCAGCCGAGGGCTTTTTTGTTATATTTTTGTTGACTAAAATATCCAGCAATGGTATGTTGATTTGTTAGCTAGTAGAACCCTATTGGATAACTCTACTGGAACTGGCCGAGTGGCTGGGAATAATGTTTTTTTAATCCTATTAAAAAACATAACCAAACAATCGGAAAAACCCTTGGTGCAGAAATGTTCCAAGGGTTTTTTTGTCTTAAGTCTGTTAACACTAAAAATTAGTATTAACAAATCCCATACAAAAGATAGACTTGACAAACATTTTTCCTACTGTATAAGTTTGATTATAGATTGAAACAAATAGGAGAATCAACATGGGCACTCGCCACGTTATCGCCATCGTTCAAAACAATGAATACAAGCTTGCTCAATATGGCCAGTGGGATGGTTATCCCTCCGGTCAGGGCCTCTATATTCTCAATTTTCTTCGAGATTCTAATCTTGATCGTTTTGCTGAAAAGGTTGCTAAGTGCTCCTTTCTGAATGACGAAGAGATTGCAGCGGTAAATGCTCAAGCAGAAAAAAACAAGAAGATGCCTGAACATCTGAACCGTGATACTGGCGCAAAGATTCTTCAAATGATCATGGATTCCGATGGTCTTAAGACTCATAATAGTCTTAGTTTTGTTGCAGAAGGTTTGTTCTGTGAATGGGCGTATGTTGTCGATCTGGATAAGCAAACCTTTGAAGTCTATCAAGGATTTCAACAGGAACCGGTCCCTGAAGATCAAAGGTTTGCCAGCATGAACCCTGATCCTTCTACGTTTGTTCCTGAATATGATGGAGACGAATTGTATTATCCGGCCCATCTGGTTAAGACATATTCAATGCACAATCTGCATCCTCTGTTCCTTCCATCCGATGAAGATTTTCTAAATGAGTGTGCGCCGCAAGATGAGGATGAAGAATAAGGCTTGACAAGAATCCATCCTACTGTATATTCACATCATAGATTGATAGAGAGGAGATGCCGAGATGAAGAATAATTTTGTAGCAAAGAACTTGAACAAGTTTAACCGTCCGTCCGTCGTTCTCCCTAAGAAGGGCAAGGGCGCGAAGTATAATCGCCAAGAGAATAAAGGAGACAATCATGCGTATTGAAACCATTAACGGTCGCAACCTTGTTTGTGGCCATATCTTCCCTGCCAATGAACTTGCCGTTGGCCAAGTGTGGGCACCTGCCGATGGCAGTGATAGAGAAGTGACCATCACTAAGATTGATGGCAATATCATCTATTATAACGATCCACAGTTTGGTGACTTTGACAAGGATGCCTTTAGCTTCCAATGCCGCTACGGCAAGGTCGTGGACTGACTAAGACCCTTGGGGCAGAAATGTTCCAAGGGTTTAATATTTTTGTTGACTAAAATATCCAGCAATGGTATGTTGAGTTGTAAGGCCAGATGTCGTTCACCATCATGTCCGAACAATTAGACCCTTGGGCAGAAATGTTCCAAGGGTTTTTTTGTTATCACATTCTGTTAACACTAAAAATTAGTGTTAATAAATCCCTCCGTCGATAACTCGTCATATCTGACAAGTTATCACTGTTATCTTGTCAGATATGAATGCTTGACAAGGGTTTATCCTACTGTATAGTCAGATTAATTGAAAATGTTTAGAACCAATTCTTTAGGAGATTCTTATGTCTGCTGGAAAATATAGCCCTACTATTTCTTACTCATACGATATGGATCAAAAGTGGTGGTACAAGAACGGTGGTGGTTACGGCAACGGAATCAATCCCGACTCTGAATGTGACGATGATGGTTACGATAGTTATGGTTACAGCGGAGACTGCGGTCAAGGTCCTGACCGTGCGGGTAACTGCGAAGATGAGTATCTAACTAGCGGTAAGTGGATCGGAGATGAATATCGTTATCCGTTGCTTGAAGATGTTTACTATGATTGGGCTGGGAAACTTGCGGCTGGAATTAAGGTTTTTGTTGACTAACATATTAAGCAATGATATTAGACTTTTGTCTTAGCTAGTAGAACCCTATTGGACAACTCTACTGGAACTGGCCAAGATGGCTGGGAATCGTTGTTTCTTTCGTTGATGAGAAACCCTTGGGCAGAAATGTTCCAAGGGTTTTTTTATGCTTGACAAGATTTTATCATACTGTATAGTTTGATTATAGGTTGAACCATATAGGAAGAAAATCATGTTTGCACTTGGATTCGTTGAGGCGAGAAAGAATGTTTTCGCTGAAGTGAGAAAGCAATTTGATCTAAACGAAGACAATAACGAGCATTCTAAGAATGTGGTCCTTATCGCTTTGCATTGTGGTAACAAGATTGATCATGATGAAGCCAAGGGCATTCTTAGGAAACATCTGGCGCAGGGTTATCTTACGGTTGATCTTAATGCTCGCCGTTCTTCCCTATGGGATAAGCTAAAGAAGACTCGCAATTATAAGAAGATTTTTCCTGAATATAAGGCTTGACACGGGTTTGTCCTACTGTATAGTTAGACCATAGATTGAAGCAACAGGAGATAGGTATGAAGAAGATTTTTGCATCTGCTATGCTAGCTTCTTTGCTTCTGGCATCCAATTCTTTTGGGGCTGAAATCAAAACCGAAAAATGGGATAATGGTTATAACATTATCACTATAGATGGTGATATTGTTAGCGGTGATGGTGATAAGTTTCGTAATATCGCCACGAATATTTCTGGACCAGTCGTTCCCGTTATTATTATTAGCAATGGCGGAATGGTCACAGATGCGTTGATGATTGGCGAAACAATCAAAACTATGGGTTATTCAACGTATGTTCCTAAAGATTCGCCGTGCAATTCTGCTTGTGGCCTTATTTGGATCGCGGGTGTCAAACGATTTGTTGATCCTGAAACAAAAATTGGTTTCCACGGGGCCTATAATAGTACAACGCATGAAGCGGCAAGAGTAGGAAATGCATTGATTGGTAGTTATTTTTCTCGATTGAACTTGAGCGATGCGGCCATAGAATATGCCACTATGGCATCTCCCACAAATCTTAACTATATTACGGCTGCAAATGCGAATGCATATGGCATTAAAGTATTTTTAATGCAGGAGTTCAAACCACATGAGGAACAGCGTAAGCAGGTATTATGCTACGAAAATGGTGTCTGTTCTGTTGCTTATGGAGAGGCTGCTAAGTTGCAAGAACCAGATACTTATACTACGGGCAAGTTTTGTTTTTATTTAGCAGGTTGCAAAAACATTAGAATTATCCATTGACATGATCATCTCCTACTGTATAGTTTTCATTATAGATTGAAGCATAGGATAATACGATGGAAGTTTATGTGGTTACTCGCAAGTGTTATGAAAATAAAACAACGGTTGATGCAGTTTTTACAAGCGAAGAAAATGCTAAGGCATACTGTAATAAAATGACAGCAATGCAGGGTAAATATGGCTGGCATGCGGCAACCTATGATTATGAAGGACATCCCGTTTATGATGTTCATCCATTATGAATGTTTAGGATTAAGGAAAGATCATGGAAGTTTTCGTTGTGACTTGTAAAGAATATGATTGCGGTAATGATGATCCCGAAGTGGTTGTTGTGAAAGTTTTTACAACTGATTCGGCTGCTAAGGCATATTGTTCCAAGCAAAACTTAATCGAGCCATATTATTACTCGTATCATAAAATTAATGTTGAAGATTAAGGCTTGACAAGGGTTATTCCATACAGTAATGTACATCATACCTTGAAGCAATCGGAGAAAATCAAATGGCCATTTTCACTCATGACTGCACCGACCACGGCTGCTGCAAGTATGCGGGTAGCTTCAACGACTCCGACGTGTACGTGAGCCGCACCGGCACACTCATCATTCGGTTTGGCAATGATGGCCCTGACTATTCGTCCTATTCTTCTGACATCGTTGGCATGATCGCAGAACGCGATCCCAAGGTTCGGCTCGCAATGGAAATGGTGAAGTTTCTAGAAAGGCCATAGGGAGAAATCTCTATACGCCATAGCGTATATCGAATGAATATACGCTATGGCGTATATTCATATTAAGGTCTGTTAACACTAATTTTTAGTGTTAACGTATCCATTAGCGATCAAGGATAACATAATCACCATCATCGATTTCGTCGATGTCGGATATACGTTTAATGACGGCTCTCATGGCGTTGGCATGCACTTGCGCGTAATAATATTCACGTTCAGTTGCGTTCAAGATAGTTATCTGCTCATCACTACGCAAAGTATTGCGCAATTGATCTTCTGCCCGCGAGCGCCATTCTGTCATGGTCTCGTTAGGATATTGTATGGAGGCATCGCGCACGGCTGATGAGGCCAATTCCCAACAAAGGGCGGAGAAATCATTTCTCTCAGCGTGTGAAAGACGTGGGTCATCGTCATAAAACGTTTTCATCACTTCAAAGTTTGACGGGGACTCTCCTCTAAAAATAGAACGTGTGTTTGATTCAATTAGGTTAATCATTTCTCTATATTTCATTTTAATACCAACCATTTTTTAAGCAATTTCAAAGTATTTATCTGCTTAATTTGGAAATTATTCGCTTGACAAGTTTTTATCCTACTGTATATTCACATCATAGATTGATGGAACGGAGAAAAACAAATGGCTACTTATCAAGAACGTGTTGCTCGTTATCGGATCGTTAAGCAAGAGACCATTACTGATATTTCTGATCGCGCATCTTTTGTTATTAACGGCCTTAATCCAGATGAAGTTATTACACTTCAATATTCTTATGATACTAAGGAAGAAGCCGAGCGTCAGTTGGATCGTTGCCGCGAGATTGAAGATATAATCATCGCTCAGTTTGGTAAAGTTTCTGGTCATCATTATATTATCGATAATGGCGAAGCAGAAGTTATCGAACGTCAAGCTTTTTAAAGAATACCCTAATAATTACCCGATTATACCCGAATGATAATTCCAGATACTTTCAAACAATGGAAGTATCTGGAAATTGTTTATTGATTAAGGTATGTTAATACTAATTGGTAGTGTTAACGAAAGCCTATCAAAATCATAATAAATATATAATGCGCTATTATGAAATCATTCGAGAGGGATATAAAGAAGTCCAACAGAAATATGTTTCTGCGGGCATTGATCCACAATCTATCGAAAAAACCTTTAATACCTACAAAGATTTGGTCAATAGAAACCAAGTATCAGGTAATGAAAGAAATATTGATTGGTGGGGTAAATTGCCTTTCGATCAATTTAAAGCCTTCGTTGATGATAAGTCATCAGATAAATCCAAAACTCAAATAAAGAGAAGTAAAATTCCAGGTAAGAGTATTAATCTGGTAGATAATGATAACTGGCATATAGTTATACCTTTAGACAAAGATGCTAGTTGCTTTCATGGAAAAAATAGTGATTGGTGTACCACTAAACCAAATCAATCTTATTTTGAGGAATACTTCTATGATAAAGAAATAATATTGATTTATTGTAAGAATAATAAGACTGGTGGCATGTGGGCTATCGCTGCACATAAAGACACTAATAAAATAGAAATGTTTGATCAGAATGATAAATCAATAACAAGAAAAGAATTTAATTCACAAACAAGATTAAATGCAAGTAAGATTGTAGCAATTGCATTAAAGCATCAGCATAATATATCTTCTAGTAGAGATGTATATAAAGAAGCACTTGCTAGAATTAATGATTATCTTAAATCAGATGAGTATTTGGGAAGAAATGCAAAAATTGAAAAAGACTTGATATTAACTAAAAATGGTAAACTATGTTATGAATATGTAAAAAAGATTGGTAGAGAGGATTATCCAGAAGATATTCAATTAATGATTGCTAGAATAGAGGGCCGTCCTACTGGAATGTTAGTTAGTAGATATATAAAGAATCCAACTGAAAAAGTTCAATTATTTGTTGTTCAGAAAGATGGAGAGGCGATTAAATATATTGATAATCCAACTGAAAAAGCTCAATTGGTTGCGGTTACTGAAGATGGAAATGCAATTCGATATATTAAGAATCCGAGTGAAGAAGTTCAATTAGCTGCTGTTACACGTAGGGGCATCGCAATTGAATTTATTGATAATCCAAGTGAACAAGTTCAATTAGCTGCGTTTAAAAATTCTTTTGGTCCTGTAATTAAATATATAATAGAAAAAGGTATTACGCCAAGCAACGCCGTTAAATTAGCGGCTGTTAATAAAGATGGATTTGATATTAAACATATTGATAATCCATCTGAACAAGTGCAATTAGCCGCTGTTAAACAAGACACCCGTGCAATTAATTTTATTGATAATCCAAGTGAAGAAGTTCAATTAACTGCCGTTAAACAAGATACACGCGCAATTGAATGGATAATAAAAAAAGGTATTACTCCATCTGAAGCAGTTATGAAAGCCGCAGGTCTATAATGCGCTATTATGAAATTATCAAAGAGGGATACAAAGAAGTCCAACAGAAATATGTTTCTGCTGGTATCGATCCCGAATCCGTAGAAAAGACTTTCAGTACCTATAGAGATTTGGTTAATAGAAATCAAGTAAGCGGCAATGAAAGAAATATTGATTGGTGGGGTAAATTACCTTTCGATCAATTCAAGGCATTCGTTGATGATAAGTCATCTGATAAATCCAAAACTCAAATAAAGAGAAGTAAAATTCCCGGTAAGAGTATTAATTTGGTTGATAATGATAACTGGCACATAGTTATACCTTTGGATAAGGATTCTAGTTGCTTTCATGGGAAAAATAGTGATTGGTGTACAACTAAACCATACCAATCTCATTTTGAAAACTACTTCTATGATAGATCAATTATATTGATCTATTGTAAGAATAATAAGACTGGTGGTATGTGGGCTATAGCTGCACATAAAGATACTGATCAGATAGAAATGTTTGATCAGAAGGATAAGTCAATAACAAAAGAAACATTTAATTCACAAACAGGGTTAGATGTAGATAAGATAGTTGCAGAGGCACTAAAGCATCAGCCAAACATATCGTCTAGTAGAGATGTATATAAAGAAGCAGTTGCTAGAATTAATAAATATCTTGAATCCAAAGTTGTAGGAAGAAATGCACAAATAGAGAAAGACTTGATACTAACCAAAAATGGTAATCTATGTTTTGAATACATATGGTATAATGGAAAAGATGATTATCCATTAAGTATTCAATTAGCTGCTGTTACACAACATAAATATGAAGATGCAATTCTTTATATTAATAATCCAAGTGAAAAAGTTCAATTGGCTGCTGTTGCTAACCATGGCTGGGCAATTCAATATATAAAAAATCGAAGCGAAGCGGTTCAATTGGCTGCGGTCACACAAGATGGAGCGGCAATTCAATTTATTAAGAATCCAAGTGAAGCCGTTCAATTAGCGGCTGTTACTAAAAATGGACTTGCAATTGGATATATAATACACAACGGTATTACGCCAAGTGAAAAAGTTCAATTATATGCTGTTACACACGATTGGACGGTAATTAGAAGTATTGATAATCCATCTGAAGAAGTTCAATTGACTGCGGTTAATCAAAATGGATATGCGATTGCATATATTGAGAATCCATCCGAAGCGGTTCAGTTAGCTGCGGTCGCTCAATATGCAATGGCAATTCGAGATATTAAGAATCCATCTGAAAAAGTTCAGTTGGCGGCAGTTAAACAAAATCCAAATACAATTAAAT
>Ga0247722_10000333_pt1 | contig 30153 bp, 33 predicted proteins | sample MSEWelMarce3H_FC_FD_189094 | JGI IMG/M metagenome (GOLD analysis project Ga0247722, IMG submission 189094) | Subsurface sediment microbial communities from gas well in West Virginia, United States - MSEEL Well Study Marcellus 3H_FC | ecosystem: Environmental > Terrestrial > Deep subsurface >... | reverse complement strand
GTTTCAGTTCTACGGCCACGACTCTATCAACTTCAAAATCGTCGTAATAAGCCAAGCTGTCGAGTTTGGCGCGTAAGTCATAGACCAAGTGCGGATTAGTCACATCTTCTAATTCGGCGGTAGTGTGATAGGTTTTGAAGGCGGCCAAAATGTCTTCGGGTTTGTTGATGAAGTCTAAAATATAAGTCGTATCTTTGGTTGGGTAGGCACGATTCAACCGCGACAAGGTTTGTACCGCTTGAATACCGCCTAGTTTTTTATCGACATACATACCGCACAATAACGGCTGGTCAAAGCCTGTTTGAAACTTATTGGCGACCAATAGTACTTGATATTCATCAGTGTTAAAGGCTTCGCGCATATCGCGGCCATGTAAGTTAGGATTTAATCGTTTACTGTTTTCGGTTAATGGGTCGGGGTGAGACTCCATATCAATCACTTCACCCGAAAAAGCGACTAATGTGCCGAGCTTATAACCTTGGTCTTTTATGTATTTATCAATGGCTAATTGCCAACGTACCGCTTCTAAACGACTGCTCACCACGACCATTGCTTTAGCTTTACCATTAAGTAAAGGCGCAACATTCTCGCGAAAGTGTTCAACGACGACTTGTACTTTTTGGGCGATATTGTAGGGGTGCAATTTTACCCAACGCATAATGCCTTTCATGGCTTCGCCGCGCTCTACCGATTTTTCGTCAAACTCTTCGCCTTCATTGGCTAACTTAAAGGCGAGTGAATAAGACGTGTAGTTTTGGAGAACGTCCAGAATAAAGCCTTCTTCAATGGCTTGCTGCATCGAGTAGACATGAAACGGTGCGGGTAAGTTATCGACACTGGCAGGTAAATCAGGATTGGGGCGGCGGCCAAATAGTTCTAAGGTTTTAGCTTTTGGTGTGGCGGTAAAGGCAACATAAGTAATGCCTGCATCATTGGCGCGTGCGGCCATTTGCGCGGCCAGTAAATCTTCGGTGCTGACTTCGCCGCCATCGGCTAAGTCATTAAGTTCTTCAACAGAGAGTAATTGCTTGAGCTTAGAAGCGGCTTCGCCTGTTTGTGAGCTGTGAGCTTCATCGGCAATGACGGCAAAGCGTTTGCCTTCGGTCGCGGCGAGGTCTTGCACGGCTTTAAGGGCAAAAGGGAAGGTCTGAATGGTACAGACAACAATCTTTTTACCACCTGAGAGCGCATTAGCCAACTCACCACTTTTACTATTGCTTTCGCCTTTGATAGTAGCGACGACACCTGCGGTGCGTTCAAAGTCAAAAATAGCTTCTTGCAGTTGACTGTCTAAGACGGTGCGGTCAGAAACGACTAACACAGAATCGAACAATTTATTGTGTTGGGCATCGTGTAAGTCGGCTAAGAAGTGTGCTGACCATGCAATAGAATTGGTTTTGCCCGAACCTGCGGAATGTTGAATTAAGTATTTACCGCCGATGCCTTCGTTGAGTACCGAGGCTAATAGTTTACGGGTAGCATCCAACTGGTGGTAACGGGGGAAAATTAGGTTGACGAGTTGTTTTTTGCTGTCACGTTTGCCGACCAAGTAGCGGCCTAAAATTTCGAGCCAACTGTCACGCGCCCAAACGTTTTCCCACAGGTAAGCGGTGCGATGGCCTTGGTCATTGGGTGGATTACCTGCCGCGCCATTGTCGCCTTGGTTAAACGGTAAAAAGACGGTGGCCGCGCCTTGTAGTTTGGTGGTCATATACACTTCGCTATTACTCACAGCAAAATGGACTAATGCACCACGCGGAAAGTCGAGCAAAGGTTCGGCGGCGTTTTGGTTTTTGGGGCGAGGGTGACGGTCGTAGCGATATTGGTCGATGGCATCATTCACGCTTTGGGTGAAGTTGGTTTTTAGCTCTACGGTGGCAACAGGTAGGCCATTCACAAATAACACTAAGTCGATGTTGTTTTCGTTATGCAGTGAGTAACGTACTTGGCGCACCACACGCAAGCGATTGGCGGCATAACGGCTTTGTAAGTCAGGATTCATCGCTAATGCAGGTTTAAACTGCGCTAACTGCAAAGGCTGACGTAAGCCCAATAGTTCTATGCCGTGACGTAATACCGTTAATGTGCCTTGGTCATCGAGTTGTTTACGTAGGCGGTCAAGGACGACTTTTTGAGCAGTTGCACCATGATTTTTAACAAGGGTTTGCCATGCTTGCGGCTGAGTGCTTTGTATCCACGCGATGACATCGGCAGGGTAAAGGGCGTAGGCGCGGTCGTAATTTACGGCATCGCCTTCGCTGTAGTACCAACCATGAGCCGCCAAATGGTTGCAGATGTCGTTTTCAAACGCGATTTCCTTGTGGATGCTCATGGGGTGTCCTTTAATCTTTTGCTATCAATAACATAAGGCTAAGTGCTTATAAGCCTTGTTTGTTGTTTTTCTTAAATATCACGCGCAATTTTTTGATAAAGCTCATCAATTGCAGTTGCTAATATTTGTGGTGTCATGTCTTTGCTTTGTGCGGTAAAAACAATCACGCTATCTTCATCCTCTGCACTAATGACATTTACTTCCAAGCCCTCTAATAATTTAAGCATTACAGAGAGTGGCACTTGGTTTTCGTCGCGTACCGTATACATTTCAATAGTGAGGTAGACTGACTTTAATGTCCAATGGGCAACAATATAGACTTTGTGTGAGGTGTTACGAATCTTAAAGTCATCAGAGTATGCGTAAATGCCTAAGTATTCCCATGTATTTTCATCGTCTATATTATGACTTTCGATTTCGCCAAAAACATCTGTTTTTAATAGTGCTTCTATCTCAGATAATTGAGTACGAAAGCTATCACGAACATTGTCACGTTGTTCTTGCAGTTGATCGAGTAGGGCAACATTGTTTTGACAGAAATTAATAATTTTCGCTTGTTCTTCGTTTGGTTTTTTCGTGCTCATAGCTTCCATTGCCTCAATGTAATCAAAAACAAAATGACGATAATAGCTATTGTTAATAGCTTCCTCTTCGCTGGCTAATAACAAGATTTTTAAGCTTTGACAGAAGTCAGAATGTGCAATAAAAACATAATCTTGTGGGATATTTTGCGGTGGTTTTAATCCCATCAAAATAAATGTTTTTTCGTGATTTGGATAATTCTTTTGGCAATATTTGACATATAAATCAAACGGGTTGTTAACCTTGTGATTGATTTTATTTTCGATGACCAGTAAATGGTTTTCACCTTTTGCTTGTACTTTAACGTCTACAACTAAATCAACACGTCCTACACGGCCATTACTTTTTAAACGACAGTGTACTTCTGGGGTAATGTGAATGGTTTCTGGTGCTTTTTGAGTGTTAATGCCTAGTACGTTGAATAAAGCTTGTAAGCCTAAATGTCCTAAGCCATGTTCAGCTTTACTGTTAAGTAAAAATGTTAGTAATTTAGAACTGACACTTTCTATGCGGTGTAAGTCGATTACTTCTAAAAAAGTTTGTTGGCGTGGTTGAGGAAAGCTAAGTGCCTGTAACTCTGCACAAAAGCTTTCAAGTTCTTCTAAGGTTATATCCATACGACTTAGCTCGTTTTAAGTTCTTTTAAATTAGCCTGATACTACGATATTTGTGCAAGCAGCACTTGCACAAATTTTCTGTGTAGCAAATTTAGGCATTTACTTGCTCCGCTACCGTTGTTACAAACCCCCTCACATCAATTTTACCCGTTACGGCTGCCGATATTAAGGCGGTGCGGCGTTCTTGGAGTAGGGTGGTGGCTTTTTGGGCTTGTTGAATGAGGTTGTCGATTTTGGCGGTTTCTTGGTCGAGAAAGGCGACAATTGCGGATTGTTCTGACAAGGGTGGATACGGGATAGAAATAAGACCTAGCTCTTCAAAATAAAGCCTTAGCCGCATATCCATAATACCGCGTGAGTAACGCCTGAACTCATTGAACATAACTCCACATCTAAACAAATAATCGTAGAAATTTGGTGATAATGGTTTGATTTGTCGAAGTATGTCATAGGCTGGACTAGTTACACCATCATAGTTTGAGATGCCCATAGCACCCATCCAAGCAAGCAACTTGTTTACAATGATGTCGCCTTTTTTTACTATCCAATAACCGTCAGTTGTTGTTGCCTTATTACCTTTTGCTTCTAATGTTTTGCGTGGTCTTACTCCAATTTCAGTGTAGACAGAAAGTAGCTCTTCATTGTTATTATCAGGAGCGTATTCAGTGACTAGTCGGAATAATCTTTTTGTAGAGTAAATAATCCATCCTTGCGGCACTTCCCCCAACCATTCCACACCACTATCTTTCATGGGGGCATGAGGGTTAAGCCCTTTAGTGACGGCTGTTGAAATAACCGCTTGCCGTTTTTCTTTAAGTAACTCAATCAGCTTTTTTTGCTCGTTAATTAAGTTGTCGATTTTGGCGGTTTCGCAGTCGAGAAAGGCGGCGATGGTGGTTTGTTCTTGGATTGGAGGGAAAGGAATTCGTTGTTCAGTAACTTGTGTACCTGTTATGAGAGGTTGTGCTGTTTTAGATGCAATGTCATTTAGATTCCTACTAAACAATGTTAAGCATAGATATCGAAGGGAAAAGCTCGCAGAAATACTGAGTATTAAAGCATTATCAGAAATCCATGCTGGCGGTTTTATGTGATGAACATTACCACATAACGCACCTACACGACCTACAACGAGAATAGGTGTCTCTATATTGCTTTTAGAGGTAAATCCCATTACTCCATTTCCGCCAATTGCGGGAACAGTATTAAGTTCATCAATTTGTTGCTCTGTGTTTGTACTTGTAATACTGTCGCCACTTTTACAAGATGAATACCATTTCAGTGGTACAACTCCCCATCCCTCAGGCACTTCCCCCAACCACTCAACACCACTGTCTTTATAGGCAGCATAACGAGGAAAGCTCATACCTGTTCTCCTTGTGGCATATTTTGCACATAAAACTCATGTAACTTAGCTTGCAGTAACTTTTTATCGGGCAATTGCGTCACATACTCCGCAATCAACGCAGGCGACAACGAACGATTGAGCGCGTATTCCACCACCTCATCATCCTTACTCGCACACAACAACACACCAATCGCAGGGTTTTCATGGGGCTTACGATGGTCTCGGTCTAAAGCCTCTAAATAAAAATTGAGCTGCCCAAGGTCACGCGGCTCAAACTCAGTGACTTTCAACTCAATCGCTACCAAACAATTTAAGCCCCGATGAAAAAACAACAAGTCTAACGCAAAGTCTTGCTTGCCTACTTGTAAAGCATATTCACTACCAATAAAGCAAAAATCACGACCAAGCTCTAGTAAAAAATCCCTCAGTTTAAGTAACAAACCTTTATGCAAATCAGCTTCGTTATGTGCAGAAGGTAAGTTAAGAAACTCGACCACATAGCTATCTTTAAATACATTAAGTGCTTCTGGGTAGTTTCGCGTCACGATGGGCGATGTTTTTACAGGGCTTAATACCACACGCTCAAAAAATGCTGTATTAAATTGACGTTCTAACTCACGACTAGACCACCTTTCTTGAATGGCCATTTTTAGGTAAAACTCGCGCTCTTCGGGGCGTTTGCTTCGGCTAAGAATAGTGAGATTATGTGTCCAAGGCAATTCTCTCAGCAGTGCTGAGAGTTTTATATCGTGCTGATAAACCTCAAAAAATTGACGCATACGCCAAATGTTTTGCGCCGAAAAGCCACGTAAACTGGGTTGATGCAACTGGATGTAATTCGCTAACAATTGAACGGTGTTTTTGCCCCATCCTTCGGTATTAATTTTGTGGCTAACATATTGTCCAATCGCCCAATATAAATCAATCAACTCGGTATTGGCTGCACGATAAGCACGTTGCTTGGCGGAATCAATCAGGTGTAACACATCATCAAAAGCAGTATTGATGGTGATGGGCGTAGTAGGGTGCTGACTCATGCCGATAACCCTGCAATCATCGTTAAAATACGGTCAGTCACTTGCTTTAACTCCGCATCAATCTCGGCCAACGGACGCGGCGGCTCAAAAACATAAAAATGACGGTTAAACGGTACTTCATAACCCACTTTGGTCTTCTCGTGGTCAATCCACGCATCGGGCGCATGAGGCAACACTTCACGCTTAAAATACGTCTCAATATCGTCACTTAACGGCACATTCTCGGTATCGCGCAAACTGGCATCGGCCATTGGCTTGCCTTTGTTTTTGCCTTTGGTGTTTAGCACAATGTTGCCTTGCTCATCACGCAACGGACGTTCAACGGTGATGGTGCTATAACCAAATTCGCTATTTTTAAAGGCACGAGCAATAGGCGCAAATTTGACCTTGCCACCTTGCGGCGCAATAGGGGCAGGGCTGTGATCGTTAATCAGTTGGCGGCTGATTTCTTTACCTTCAGCATCTAACACCGTCGCCAAATCTGCTTCTAAAAACTGACCAAACAAACGGGTAATATCGGCTATGTGCTCGTCGGATAACTCTTTGCGCTTGCTACCTAAAGACTTACGCATCTTTTGCCAAAAACTAGACGCATCAATTAACTGCACTAAACCTTTACGGTGGCTCGGTTTACGGTTAGATAAAATCCAAACGTAAGTGCTAATGCCCGTGTTGTAAAACATATCAGTCGGCAAACCGATAATCGCTTCGACTAAATCATTTTCTAACACATAACGCCGAATTTCACTTTCGCCCGAACCTGCACCACCCGTAAACAACGGTGAACCATTCAAAACAATGCCTAAACGACTACCGCCATCCACAGCAGGGCGCATTTTAGAAATTAAGTGCATTAAAAATAACAGCGAACCATCGCTGACACGCGGTAAACCTGCACCAAAACGACCATTAAAGCCTTGCTGCTCATGCTCTTTGCGAATGTCTTTTTCGACTTTTTTCCACTCCACACCAAACGGCGGATTAGACAACATGTAGTCAAATTTCTTGTGTGGATGGCCATCGTCCGACAGCGTATTACCTGCGACAATATTGGCGACATCCTGACCTTTAATCAGCATATCGGCCTTACAAATGGCAAAAGACTCGTCGTTAAGCTCTTGGCCAAACATCGTTAACCGTGACTGTGGGTTTAATTCCGCTAAGTATTCACCCGCCACCGACAACATACCGCCTGTGCCTGCCGTGGGGTCATAGATGGTACGCACGACACCTGCTTTGCCTAATACTTCGTCATCTTCAATAAACAGCAAATTAACCATCAAGCGAATGACTTCACGCGGGGTAAAGTGTTCCCCTGCGGTTTCGTTAGAAATCTCGGCAAATTTACGGATTAACTCTTCAAACACTTGCCCCATGTCGTTATTGCTAACAGCTTCGGGGTGAAGGTCGATGGTGGCAAATTTTTCGGCGACTTGATAAAGCAAATTGCATTTATGCAGACGTTCAATCTGAGTGAAAAAGTCAAAGCGTTCAAAAATATCACGCACCGCAGGAGAGAAGGCTTGAATGTAGCTATAAAGATTTTCTTTGATGTGGTCTTGGTCGCCCATGAGCTTTTTCATGTCGATGGGTGAACTGTTATAAAAACTGGCTCCCGATTTACGCAACAAAAACGGCTCTAAGTTAATACCTAACGATGTTTTGGCTTCAATTTCGGCTAAAACGTCAGGTTTAGTGGCTTCTAAAACACAATCCAAGCGGCGCAACACGGTAAACGGCAAAATGACTTTGCCATATTCGGACTGTTTGTAATCACCACGCAATAAGTCGGCTACAGACCAAATAAACGAGGAGAGAGCTTGGTGATTCATGGTAAGTCCTTAATGTTGCGGGTGTTGCTGTAAAGTGGCAGGGATTCTATAAGAGTTTTAGTGTTAAAGACAAACGGTAATCGGTGTTTTAAAGCGTATCAAGATTGTCTCTTAAATATTCTCAAAAAAATTAGGCGGAATTTTGGTTATTTGTAGCGGGTCGCCTTTGGCTTTGGCTTCTAGTTCTTTGGCTAGTTTTATTAGTAGCTCACAGGCATCCATGATGCAACTAGACGCGGCAAACAACTCATCAACCATCGAGGTAATGTGTTTTCTTGCGGCATCAGCATCTCCGATTGTCCAGACGATTCGCTTGGATTGTTTAATTAAAGATTGTGCGCGTGTGAGCTGTCGAATAATCGGCTTTAAATCGTCCTCATTGGTGGCGGCTTCTTCAACAAATTTGAGCTTATTAGTCAATGAATCTATCAACTCGCTGTCATCGGCTAATGCTGGACTCATACCTCTAATCAGCGATATGTAAGCCTCCCGTGTCATACGAACACTGCAACCATGTTTAATGCCGTTTCTTGCTACTTTACGCTTACCTTTACTGGTTTTTGCGCCTGTCGATAGTTCCCACGGTTTATATTGGCGAATCCGTTGTGCTTGTGCTTCTCGTTGTTCGGGTGTCCAGTTACGTGCTGCCATTTTTTACTTCCAAAGGTTTTAAAAGCTATCAGTTTGCTTTTTTGTATTTTGCACGACGAACGCGAACACCCTGTCTATTTGTTCCACCTACACCGTCATCCATTCTCTGCAAAATACCTAACTTATTGAACGGTAAAGGTTTGCATAATGCTGTGATTAAGGAGTGATTTACTAACAGTGGCGTAACTGATAGATATGAATTGGTAGTGATGTGAAATGGCTGAAATCCTTATATAGCAAAGGTTTGATGGTAACGCCAAGTGTTTACTTGTGGTCGAATTAGCGATTTTTGCGAGCTATTAGTTTGATTGTGTGTTTTAGCTAAAAGGCATATCCAAAATTGGATACACCCTTATTTTTCATCTCGGCTCGGCAATAGGTGACTGCTGCACATTGGCAGGATTAAACGCTTCAAACACGCTACGGCCTGATATACACGCTCTATCGACACGCAAGGCCAATGACTCACGCCTTGCTTGCGCGTCATCACGGTTGAGCAATAACGTATCGTACACACTCCCCATCGCATAGCCACTTGCACAGTATTGCGCCTTTTCAACATGACAATAGGGGCAAGCCAACAAATGATTAAACAACGGCTTTTCGTAGTGTGTTAATAACTCAATGGCGGTATATGGCTGTGCCTGTATGGGTTCACGTTCACTATTAAGCAATTCAAACTCGCCACATTCGCGTAAGGCTTCGGGCATCATGCGCTTGTTTGTTTTGGTGCAACTACCTGTTAAAGATAAATGGTCACAGTGTTGGCATTTAACAAAGTGGGCATATTTGTCCATCACATTAAGCGGGTGAACCACGCTGACTACACCTTGGGGGTAGTGGGCGTTGGTTGCCAATAACGCAATTAAATCCGCTTTGTAGTGGCGTATCTCTGCCACTAAATGATTAGGCGGTGCTTCTTTGGCATTAAGGCGCAGGTTATTACCTTGCACCTGAATATCAATACCAAAATCAAAAGCCATTTTTAGTACGTCTTGGGCTGTCATAAATCAACCTCCCATTTTGTACTATTGGCTGAATTGACAAAAACTTCATCTAAAGATGAATTAACATCATTATTTTTCAAATTTTGAAAAATGTCGGGGGAGGTACTGCCAAAACTGCCAAAACCTGTTTTTTGTTCAAAAAAACTGTCTGAATTGTTCGTTTTTTGAGTTTCGTCAGTTTTGGCAGTAGGGTGTATAGATGTTTTCAATTTTTGAGAAATAAAATAGCGTGTTGTAGGTCTGCCCCCTTTTTCGGTGCTAGTTTGCATTTTTGACACAATCCAATAATTATCTTCTAATATAACTAACGCCTTTTGAATAGCTGTATCATCGGTTAAATGTTGCCATTGCTTGCGCCTAATATCGCGCAAAACAAAACCATTATTTAGCCAATCTTCGGAGGTTTCGTCAGTTTTGGCAGTAGGTCGATTAGCACTTTTCACAATTTTTAGAATTTTGCTCGATAATGCAATGGCAGACTTCATGCCCCCATCAAGCAATAATCCATAGATACGTCTTGCATGAGTTTCTAAATACTCACACCACAAGGCGGCTCGTTTTATAGACTCCAATCCTACTTGGCCTTGTGTATGGTTGCTGACACAATCCACTAAATGAAAAATTAAAGCTAAAGCAGGTAATAGGCGGTCGTACTTGCCCAAGTGTTGTTGAATAATCGTATTTTCTTCATTCGGTATCTTTTGCGCGTTTAATTGGTACGTCCAATTAACATAAAACTCCTGTGCATCAAGGGTAAATCTAAAGTAAGGGCGTTTGTTGTATTCATCTGTCGGGTACGCGCCAAACTCAACAAAATCACTCTCTGATAGGCGGCTGAATATCTCTAAAACGGCTTTAAATGCTTCATTGTTTGGGTATCTGTCGCGGTATTGCCATTCGATAGGGTCGGGATAAACAAGTAATTGGAATCGCTGCAACAATCCATCATTACCTAATCCACTATAGGCTTGCTCTAAATAGGCAATCAATTTATCAGGCTGAATACCACCAAAAACAGATAAACAATGATTTGGAATAAAAATATGGCCGCGCCCTATGCGGTCGGTATCATAACTGCCAGTCCCATTAAATCCTTCTAAATAAAAAGCACGGTCTCCCTCGTTGCCCTCTCTATCAAGACTAGATAATAAGCCTATCAATTCATCACGCAAGACTAAAATCCCATTCGGGTTTGCTTGTTCCAGTTCTCCCAGTTTAGGCACGGTACTATCATTTGTTTTATAGCGTCTAAGCATAGGCGGGCAAGGTGCTTCTTCCTCCATCTTGCAAATTAAGTCCACCAATTCTTCTTTTGTATGCTTTGATGGTTTCTTTGCGTTTGGATTAACACTGCTTTTGAGTTCGCTTTTTAAGCTGTCTAAGTCCGTATCGTAAGAGAGAACATCTTTTTTATACTGCTTTAGTTTGGCTTCATAATCGGTAATCGCTTCGGTAATAATACAGCTTAGGATACGCATACCTGAATCAATGGCAGGCGTTTTCTTTTGGGTAGGATTAGCGACAATACCACCCCACATATTAGTCACTATCAACCAATCATCTTTTTGTTTTGGTTTGATACCGCACCCTGCACCAATGACAGAACCTAATGCTGTTATTAAAGACGTTCCTACAAAACTAGGGGCGGCTGGCATGCGGTCGGCTTCATCAAAAACAAAACGGCTTAAAGTAGGTGGTAATAAATCCTCTGTAAATGGCATTACGTCCGATAATGTTTTGCGTAGTGGTATCGGGTCGCCACCATGCAAATCATCGTCTATAATTGGTTTGCTTGGTTGTGTTTTCGGGGCTGCATCTTCTGTGCTGGAGGGTGCGGCCTTTTTACTTCGGCTACGCTCAGTAACCGTCTTTTCAATCGCTTCATCAATCATCTTATTTAAACCTTCTGCACCTTCCGCAAGTACCCATTCATTAACATCTTTGTATCTGCTAGGTGGTAGTAAAAAAATACCGTTTACCGCAATCGAGGCGGCCTCTGCTAATCGCTGTCCTTTATTGCTTAGGTCGTTATCACCAAAAACAACAATCACGGCACTAGGACACAAGGCGCGTAAGGCTTTAGCGGCTTTCATCAAAGCAGTGTCATTACCTGCGGCTAAACTTGCATACAGATGGTTGGTATATTCATAAACGGTTTGAGCATCACTAAAGCCTTCAACAATTACTTTGGGTGCATCTTGTTTAAGAATTTCACCTCGCCAGTAATAGCCTTCGCCTTTGCCTATAAATCGCTTGATATACTTCCCTGTGTCTTTGCCTTCGGTTGCTTTAATGCCGCTAATGCCTTGCAACTTAACCAGCTCACCTGTCTTTAAGTCAAAATAAGGGACAAGTGTCACCAAGCCTTTTAGCGCAAAGCCAATGCTTTCGGGTTTGCCGTTGTGCTGATTAAAGGGATGTTTAAAAGCGTGTAGCTCGTTGCTATTGATTGATGTCGTTTGAGTGGTGCTAACGCCTTTGGCATGAGTAAATGGCGTAGAAAACGCGGTATTAGCGGCCTGTCCTATTAGTGGCAACAATTTAGCCCAAGCAACTTTTTCGGCTTGCTCATGTGCAATCGCTTCACGTTCGGCTTGTTCGCGCTTGGCGTGTCGTGCGGCCTGTTCCTGTGGGTCAATTGGTTTGCTGTCGTGCTGTTTAAAATCAAAGCCGTTTTGTTCGGCAAGATAACGCACTGTACCTAGAGTTACCTTGCCAATCGTAAAACTACGCCAAACGCTTTTAACGGCTTTTGCATCGTAGTTATCGGCTGTTTGACTCCAATTATCAAACACGGCAAAAGCTGCTTCTCCAAACTCGGTTTTTAGCGCATTGCCCACTTTGAGCCATATATCACGGTCGTGTGCGTCAATGTAGGTTAAGGCAACGATAATTGTTTCTAGGCTAAGGTCACGCATGATTCGCCTCCATTGTTAGATGTGGCGGCGCAATCATCTTCAAGAGAGTAATAACACCATGCACTAATTAAGGCAGCGTGTTGAATGGATTGTCGTGCTTGCTTGGCTTGTTCTTTTGAGTCGTAGCTACCAATTACTACGCTAATACTGGGTAAAAAATCAGGGTTTAGCTCGGTGCTTGGCACTTGATAAGAACAAATGAGGGCAAAGGGTTTAGACGCAACTGGGGCGTGATTATTTTGAGTGTTCATGTTTTTATACCTTTCTGACGGGTAATAATGTTTTGATGATTTGCCCTAAAGTTAGGGTGGCAGGGAGGTTCAGAACCGCTAAAAACAGGCGGCACACAGTATTCGCCCCTAAAGGCTTATTCTTGTGTCCTCCCCACCATAAAGCGATATAAGCTAGGGCAAGGCGCAATTCACCCGTAAAGGGCAAAAAGATAAAAGACAGGCATAAAAAAACATCAACTATCGTGTGATGCTGTACGGTTTTTAAGAGGTTCTGAAGCTCTCGGAGCTTATTATTACCACTCACCGCCACCACATCAATATAATTTAAACTATGGTTGTTTAATTGCTGATAGTGTGGGGCTATAGCATAACTAGGGCTTGCTTTACACGTTGTCAATAAAGAAACGAGCATCAACGGCATAATATACTTAACCATCACGCTGCGGCGTTGGCTATGACTGTCAATGTGATTGTCATTTGCCAAAATCTCAGCAGATACTTGGTTGCGGTTTAAAGAGTCCATATTAAGCTGCTCCTTGACTGGTTGCAGCTTGTTTGGCTTCGGCAGTGTTAGCAAAAGTAGAGAATTGGTCTAACCAAGCCTGTAAGTCTGACTCACGGTAGCGAATGGTTTTACCCATTTTCAAAAAAGCAGGTGTTGGTAAGCCTAGCAATGTCCCACTCACACGAGACTTACGCAACGTGGCAGGGGAGACACCTAAAACGGGTGCGGCGGTGTGGTCATCTCGGAGTGGTGTTAATGGTGTTGATGTTTCAGTTGTCTGTGTTTGTTTAGTGGTGCTACTCATGTTGGCTCTCTGTATCTAGTTGATGACAGAGAGATTTTGCGGCTCTTAGACAGGGTAAAAAATTGGTGTGGTTGGGTGTATTTGAGAGTCTAGCCTTACAACCATTGGTATTACTGTCTTTAGGCTTAATTAGGTGATTGGGTGATTTTTGTTTTCACGCTTGTTTTGCGTTCTTTTAGTTCAGGATGTTCGGGGAAAAGTTCAGAATAAATAGGACTCCATCTATTGCCTCGCTTAACTTTGCAAATTTCTCCATTTTTCAAATAGTCAAAGAACGTATGTTGTGACTTTGCAAATAACTGGTTGCCAAAACGTATTATTGCTAACTCGTGTAACTGTTCTCTAATGCCAAACATTTCATCTCGATTAAAAGGGATTTTTTTTGATATTGCTCGTTGTTCTATTTCTTTAAGTAATTTACTCAAGGCTTCAAGTTGCAGTTGAGGAACATGAGGTTTTTTTTCTTTAGTTTTGGCCTCGGCTAAATCAATAAGCCTTTGAGGTAGTTGTACGGATTGTTCTTGTTGCAACCAATTAAGAAAATCTTGTTTAAGTACAAAAGCTTTGTGCGGTAATTCTTTGGTATGAATAGCTCTATCATTAAGCTTAACGGATGAGCTTTCGTTCCAAATCGTTAATACTTTGCTAATTATTGCAGATTGGATGATTGGTAAAATATACGCATCTCTGTCTTTCTGTTTGCCATCGGCAAGCACCCATATCAAATCATTTAAAACTATTTTGCCTGATAACCATTGTTCATCAATAGTCGCGAAGGCTTTATCAATTTCCGCTCTCTGTGCTTTATATCTAGTGTCACTATCTTTGTCTTGCTGTGTTTGTTTGAACATCTCTAATGTACGAAGCATAATCACGCGCCCCTTAAAACGCTACCCTTTAAAAAAATAACCACACCAAAACAGCTAAGGGTTGCCGTTATTTCGCCCCGTCAGGCTAGGTGTGGTTAATGCGGTTAAGCCTTTTGTAAGTCTGAAACAGGCAAAAATAACTTTAAAGGATTGTTCGGTAATGGCCTGAAATCTACGCTTTGATAAAATTGTGCGGCCTGTGTGTTTTTCGCCTCAACAGCAACAACAACTACGCCAGCAATCGCCGCTATATCACACACTCGATGCAAAGCATGAGAAAGCAAAATCTTGCCAAGTCCTTGCCCCTGAAAGCGAATATCAACAGCAAAACGGCCTACATAAAGCGTAGGGATGGGATAACGCGCTAAACGCTTTTGCATATCAGGCGGCATTTCTTCAAAAGAGATTGCACCTACATTCAAGCTATAAAAACCAATCACCTGCTGCGCTTCTGTGCAAGCAACATAGCTTTTGTTTTGATTGCGTTTTTGTTGCTGCAAGGCGTACAACTTTATGAAATCGTTTAGGTCTGTCTGCCCACAATCAAAATCTTTACGTTGATGTTGTTTGCCTAATAACTCAATGGAATAGCTCATTTAGCTAATGCCATTAAATCGCGTAAGGGTTGGCTTGGTTCTCGCGGGTTTTCTAATGCGTTTAGCAGTGCATCACGGTCGGCATTGCCCAATACCCATGCTTGGTGTTGGTTAATAATTCTGATTGCTGCCTCATAGGATTGATTAAGCATAAATGCGCTTAGGTTTGTACCTATAAGCTGCGCCGCTTGCTCAATAATTTGCTTGGCTTCAACAGATGCGCGTAAGTTAATACGCTCTACTGAAATAGGTTGGCTCTGCATGGCTGGATACCTGTGGTGTACGTAATTGTTAAGTACATTTTAGGCTTATTTTACTGTATCAACAAGCATCATCTAGTCACAATCAGCACCGCCACCTTAGCCAACTTGTGATAAATGACTGTTATTAGCTGTTTTGAGTGATTGGGTATTGTTGGTCATCTTGGCAAATTCATTGACCCATTTACGTGCCATGTGTGGTTGTAAATGCCCATAATTTTTAATAGTTGTGTTGATGTCTGTATGTGCCATGAGTTTACTGACAGTTAATAAATCAGCTCCAGCCATCACCAGTTGACTCGCAAAATTATGGCGCAAAGAATAAAGGTCTAAGTCTTGAGATAAGCCACTCAGTTTTTTGATGTTTGCCCACGGTTTCTGCATAGCATTTTTCGTCATGCGTCCTGAATCACTGCTTTTAGACGGAAAGACAAAACCACTTTTAGGCTTATTATGTTGTAGCCACCAAAGATTTAAGACGTTTAAGGCGGCATCGGATAAATCAAAAGTGCGCGGTTCTGGAATATGGTGTGCGGTCTTTTCTATTGTCTTGCGAATAAAACCAAAATCAAAATTAACGTGTTCCCAACGTAAGCCAAAAATATCACCTGAGCGAAATCCCGTGTAGTAGGCTAATAAAATAAAGGGCTTTACATGGTCAACAAAAGAAACGGTATCTAGGTCGGGTAGGTGAGCTTTACCATGTGCGCGGCTATTGCGGCGTTGTTGTCGGGTTTTTTCTTGATATAGGTCTAAACCATTAAATAAACACTTCACTTCATCAATGGTTAAATATCGCCGTTCACTGCCTGATTGTCCTAGTTCGTCATCAGTCATTGCAGGTTTTTGTAATGATGTGCCTTTGAGTGGATTGTGAGCAATTACTTGATACTTGACTGCATGATTGAGTAATCCATGCAATGCGCCATAGGTGCGTATCATGGTGGCGAAATGTAAGCCCTCTGCCATTTTCTTACCTTGCCAAGTCAATACATCGGAAGGCTTCAATTCTGTCATTGGTTTATCAAGCCAATCTGCAAAGTGATTATGCAAAATAGACAGGGTTTGTTGTCCTGATTTTCTGCTGGCCTGATACACACTATAAGCACCCGCAAGATAGGCTCTCATGGTTTGTTCTTTGAGCTTTAACGCTTCTTGTTTTTTAACTTCTCGTACCTGTAGTGGGTCAATACCTGTATCTGCTTGGTTAATGGTTGTCTTCGCCTCTTTGCGAGCTTGTTCGGGTGTCATGGCTGGATATTGACCTATAGTAGCCTCTCGCGCCTTACCATCTACACCACGATATTTGACGCGCCAAGCTCCACGTCCATCGGCTAACGTGAGCAAATAAAAACCGCCCAATTCGCTATCCCAAATTCGACTACGTGGTGGATTTTCTCGAATGAACTTATTAACTGACGAGGCAGTGATTTTTTCTTTATTCATGGCCATTTTCCAGTGACAAAAAAGCGTGTCACCATAGTGTCACCACGAGCTAGGACAAAATAGCAACTGCTAGCAACAATGATACATTATGCAATTAGTGCTAAGTTAATAAAATATAAGGAGTTTTTGTGTCTGATTGTTTCTTGTTGTTTCTGCGAAAATAGGTATATGACACCTTGACATGGTGGGGGTCGCTGGTTCGAGTCCAGTTACGTCTACCAATTCGTAGAACACGGCAGGCCGCCATAGGCCACAAACCCCAACAGTAGCAATACTTTGGGGTTTTTTATTGTCCGCGATAGACCGCAGTGGGGTATGGTAAACCGCGGCAAATAGTTGGTATATTTGTTGGTATGAAAAATACCAACAAATCCTAACCGATGCCAAAATTAGAAAACTGAAAGCACCAAGCGAAAATGAAAGTCAGCCAAGTAAATATAGTGATACGAATGGGCGGCACCCCATATCTGTTTGATGCTTCATTTGAAGATATTAGTGAAATAGAGTTCAATAAACCAGTAACTATACATATGTGTGAAATTATTATGAAACCTGACTTACCATTAAATAAATCAGGGAAATTTATTGGTGTACTACTTATGTATTCAATAAAAACCGAGTTTTTTGTTTTATTACTTGCGGAATGTGAAGATGAATATCTTCACTTTTATTGGCAGACTACGGCTTAAGATGATTTTGGTGGGGCAGATATTAGTTGTGTCTCAACCTAAATTCTACGTCAACTGCAACAAGCACCCAGCCGATTATTGTGTTGTTTTTTATGATTCTGAGGTAATCTCAGGTTTTAATTTTTTGTGTGGCGTTACGCCTTACGCGAGTAGTTAGGTATTTAAATCTTGAAAATGTTACGTTCTTTTATTCTAGTGTGCATTTGTAGCTTTTCTTCAGCTTGTTCGGTTTATATGGCTTCAACACAGCCAAATAAAAAAGACTTAACTATATTAAAAGTTGGCACAGATAGAGATTATGTTATTGCTGAGTTTGGTGCGCCAGTGATTTCAGAATTAACGAGTGAGGGAAAAAAAGAAATCTATACATTTATACAGGGTTACAGTACTCCTGTAAAAGTGAGTCGAGCTACTTTTCATGGCATGGCAGATGTCGCTTCAATAGGTCTCTGGGAAGTTATAGGGACTTCTGTTGAAACGGCATATAATGGCCAGAAATTATCCATAAGAATAGTTTTTGATAAAGATGACAAAATAAAAGAATCAAAGCTTCTTATTGTTGAAAAAGATGCAAAAAAAGAATAATGGCAGTGACTTACCTAAGAGCGCAACGCTGAACTAAAATGGCTTTTGTAGTGGTCATGTTGGTACTTTTTTTGATGGTATTTAGAAGTACCAACGAAAAACTTAGCTTTCAATGTCTATAATGAACACTACGGACAACAAAAAAGCCCGTAATCATTGAGACTACAGGCTTTTTTGTATAATACTGACTTGCTTTGGGCGGTATCCACATTAGCGAGATAAATTACTGTTTTATAATTGTTTTATTTTTATGTTTTTCAATAAATACCCCCAAAAGTACCCCCTATTTTTTTTGCTACCCCCTAAAAACGGTAAAAATCTATCTTTTAACGGCTGTATGTTTTCTTGATTCTGTAAATGTGGGGTAAATCAAAACTACATTTACAAGGTAATTCACAAAAAAGTCTCTAAGCATTGATATGACTAGCTTTAATGGGTTTTATTTTTTCTAATTATCCAGCAAGGTACAACTAAAATTTGTTTTACGGTGTTTCTGGCGTAAAAGAAGTAAAAAGCAGTATTTACGTTGACAAGGCTAGTCGATAAAACGCATCTAAGCATTAATAGGCTTAGTTTTAGGCTGTTTCTAATTCTTACATCAGTCAACGTACATCAACGCAACCAAGCAATAAAAAAGGGCATCGTATTTTCTACGACACCCCTAAACACAAACTCACCCTAGACCACTAGATTAAGAGTAACTGTTATTTGCCTTTGCCTCTAATCGTTGCCCCTCGCTGCAATATCTACCAAGATTAGGCTTACACACCTCGCAAGCCGTCCAATGATTGATAAACGCCTCATATTCGGGGGTATTGCCATATTTTCGCCCTTGAGATGCGGTATTGGGTGGCGGTGGTGCATTGTTAGGGTTAAACGCGGTAAACACGCTACGGCCTGATATACACGCTCTATCCACACGCAAGGCCAATGAATCACGCCTTGCCTGTGCATCGTCACGGTTCAGCAACAAGGCATCGTACACATTGCCTATGGCGTAACCATCGGCACAGTATTGCGCTTTTTTAACATGACAGTAGGGACAAGCCAGTAAGTGATAAAACAAGGGCTTTTCGTAGCGTGTTAATAGTTCGTCTGTGGCGTAGGCTTGCACCTGTACTGGTTCACGCTCTCCCTGTGGGTGAACCTGATTAAGTGGCTCAACTTGATTCGCCAGTTGGTGAGTCAAGTTTGTTTTTGGTATGACAGGCTTTTCCTCAGTTTTGGGGTAAAGGTCGTTGGCTGCGACAGCGACAGTAGCGACTTTTGCGACACTTGGCAAATTATCAACTAGGGTTAAATTTTGACTATTGGCCGAAATGACAGAATTATCACCGCCACCAAGTGGGGTATTTTCGGTGATTTTGATGTGCAACTCTTCATTTTTAGTGTGCAACTTTTCAGGCGTTTTTAGGGGTAAAAGTTGCACGTCTGTTTTTTGACCAGTTGCATTAGAGTTGCATTGTTGGTTGCATATAGAATCCTTATTTATCAGTATTTTTATGTTTGTAGTTGCATTAAAGTTGCATTGTGAGTTGCACAGATTAACCGTAGATTCGCTAAAAGTTGCACTGTTGCACACTCTAGGCGATGCAACTGTGCAACTTTTCGTTTTATTGGCGATTATTTGCTTTAATCCCATGACAATTACTCCCCATCCTTCATGCGTGAGTAATTGGCCGAATTGACAGGCTTTGACTTGGTTTTAGGCTCTTGAATCAAACCTTGTAAACGTGCTTTTTTAAGGTGTTTTGATACACTGGACTTATGTATATCTAGCTCACTGGCAATCTCAGCTTGAGACAAACCCTCATTGATTAGTGTTACCACCTTGTCAAAAGTAGAATCCTCTAGGCGGCTGTATAACCAAGCAGGGTTATTATGTTGGTCATACCCTAAACGGCAAGATAACGGCTCTGCGTCTTCACCACTAAAGCCGCGTGTCTTTTCAAAGTGGACTTCAAAACTTGCCCCCTCTGACGGGTTGTAATCAATAGGCCGTTTAAGATTGATAACCGTATCTAAAACGTCTTCGCGCTTGCTTGTGCCGCGTTGATTGCCGCCTTTGCCTGCATGATGCACAAACAACACGCTACGACCTACACTACGTTGGCGTAATGCCCATTCTTGTACCGTTATCCAGCCCTCCGATTCATTCTCACGGCCACTACGGCAAAGGGTGCTGATATTGTCGATAACGATTAAGCTCACGCCGTCTAAAAAGGATTCTATGGCCTGTTGTCCCTCAATGGTTGCTAAGTCAGGCATCGGATTACCGTCTTGCAAGTCGGGTGTAATAATGCGTAATGCGTCCTCGTTGGCCTCGGCTTGGTGCATGGTAATGATTGAGCCTAGCCGTTCCTGCATACTAATAACTGGCATCTCACCATCAATATATAAAACGGTTTGAGCCTGTGGAGCTTGCCAGCATAAAAACTCACCGCCACTGGCAACGGCATAAGCCACATTTAAAGCAAAGAAAGTCTTACCAATGCCACGGGGGCATACACCATTGCCAAGCCCTGCATAGGCAACCACGGGGCTAATAGATTCTCCCGTGGGGGCAATGCCATATTAACCAGTTGACCAATAGTGACAGCAATCAATTTAGGCTTAGGTGTCGCTTTGCTTTCATCACCTTGACCCTCGCCACCATGCAAACCATCGTCTATAATCGGCTCGTTGTGTGTTGTGTTGGTTGGTTGGGCTGCATCTTCTGTGTCGGAGGGTACGGCTTTTTTACTGTCTATGGCTGCATCAATCATGGTTTTAATCGCTTCTAGGCCGTGTTGTTGGTGTAGGTCATTGAAGTCTTTTACCCCCTCAAAGCCTTTAGGAATTACTGACAAACCATTAACGGCTTTTGCTGCTTTGTTGGCTTCAACTTCACCGCCACCGTCTGCATCGTTATCACCACATAAGATAATCAAGGCTTGTGGGTACTTAGCTTTAACGGCCTGTGCTGCATTAGCTAATTGGCTTTTGCTAATCGCGGCTAAAACGGGATAGCCTGTTGCTTCATAGCAACTGATTGCATCTGCCACCCCCTCAGTAATTAGCACCACACTAGGCGCGGTAAAATCACCTAAACGGTAGTACGCACCCATCACTACATACTTGCCTATAATCCACCGTGCATACTTACCCTTAGCATCGGGGACACCATCAAACGCTTGTAAAGCTACTGCCTCACCGTCTAGCGTTTCTAATATGACAACCGTTAAAACACCCTCAAAGCCATAGCACACGGTCACGGGGAGTTTGTTTGGCTCACTGGGGTCTTTGGGTAGCGTAAAGCGTTGTATATCGGTGGCGGTGATGCTGCTTAAGTTATGGCAGTTAATACCTTTAGCCACACAATACGGGGTATCTAGCATCGGCTGGGTGCATTGCTTGAGGATAGTGTCCACTAAGGGAATAAAGGCTTGAGCGTGTTCCTTTTCGGCTTTTGCGGCCTGTGCTTGTTTGGCTTGATACTCCTTATTAGCTTGCTCAATCTTCTTTTTACGGGCGGCGAGTTGGTCGGGTGTGTCTTGTGTGGTGTTCACCCATGCGCCTAAATCTTTGCAACTTTCGACAAAGTTTAAGCCAGTTTTTTGTTGGTGAAAGTCAACTACATCGCCACCGTGTACACCGCACCCTAAACAGTTAAAACGGCCTGATAACAGGTCTAGGCTCAGGCTTGCGGTTTTGTCGTGGTGAAAGCAACACTTGACTAAGGCTTTGGACTTACTGCCTTTAAGGGGGAAGTATTGGCCATAGTAGGCGTGAGGATTAGGGAGCAAGGTACGGTCAAACATGATTCACCCCCTTGTCATTCTCGCTTGTCACGGTGTCACAGGTGGCGGTAGGTGTCATTGTGTTGTCTGTGGTTTGAGCTTGCTGTTGACGCGCTTTGATGCGTTGTTGACGTGCTAAAAAGGCGGCTAAGTTGCGCTGATTGTCTAAGCCTTGCATGACTAGCGCACCCTCACGGATTTTAGCGGCGGCGTTTTGGTAGTAATGGCTCATTACACACCTCCTAAAGCATTAGAGGCGTTGCTTTCAAAAGACTGATACATCCACGCGCTAATTAAGGCGGCGTGTTGAATGGCTTGTCGTGCGTGTTTGGCCTGTTCTTGTGAATCGTAGTGACCAATCACCACACTAACGCTCGGCACAAAATCAGGGTTTAGCTCGGTGGTGGGTACTTGAAAAGAGCAAATAAGGGCAAAGGGTTTAGACGCAACTGGGGCGTGAGTTTGATTAGCCATGATGGGCTACTCCTAGTAGTTTTGAGTTATGAGAAGTCACGCTAAATTGAGAGATTAGGGCGACTGGATTCACTCTCGGTCTACTAGAACCGCCCGACTTATTGGCCATAGGCTTATTAGGTCGTGTCATCCAGTCATAGACGGATTTTGGGCGCAAGTGTGCCGTTGTCATCTTTGCATTGCATTTAATCGCTTGAGAGGCGGTATAAATTACAGGCGCAAAAAAACCACAATGACGCTGTGGGGTGACGCTAGTAGATTTTGAGAGGACTTCATTATTACCATTCACCACCACTGTATCAACATAATTAAAACTATGGTTATTTAATGGTTGATAGTGTGGGGCTATGGCATAACTTGGGCTGGTGCTACAAGTTGCCAATAAGAAAACAAGCAAAAGTGTCGTACAGGCTTTTTGAATCTCAGGTTTTCTCAGGTTTTGAGCTTTTAAAACCTTAATGTTTCTTAACAAATACCACTTTTTAGCTGTATTAGAAACGGTAGTTTTTGGTAGTGGCTTGTATTCGGCAGTGGTTTTTGGAATCTCAACATTTTTCAACTTTTTAACATTTGAAAATGCAGTATTTTGCAGTAGTTGACCATTCTTAGCAGACTCTAAAACGTGAGTTTTCGTGAGTAGTTCATTCATTATCTTGCCCCTTAATACCTTGAGCATTTTTTAAAAGGGTCTGTATTAGCCTACGGTCAATCTGATACTTAGCGGCTAATTTGCTTTTTTTAAGGCCGTTGTTGAAGTCTTGAATAATCGCCTCATTGCGTAGCTGTAAAAGGGCGTTTACTTCAATAGGTAGTTTTAGCTTTTCACCTGCAAAGTGATTACAAAGTGTCACCGCGTTATCCATACCGACAATAACAACCAACCAGTGTAAATCGTGTAAATGTGATGCTTGAGGAAAGCCCACATCACGCCCACCCTTAGCCCTTACAAGCCTTATGGCTGCTTGGTGTCCGATTAGTTCAATCGCTTTTTTTAAACTATGGCTAAATGACATCGCTAATCCTCCTTTTAAGGCGTTATTTTCTGCAATGCTGCAATGAGTAACGGCACTTGGCTAATATCAATCGCTACGCCTTTTTGAGTGGGCAACCATTCATTGCCAGCAAGATAATAAGTACGAATATCAAAACGCGGTTTGCCCTTGTACTCCTCAATAGTGGCGTGTACCCGTGTTGTGTTTGACTTAGGAATAATCAGTAACGTGTTTTGTGTGGTCATACCGCCACCCCTATACATTGATAACTATCAGGGATACCTTTCAACACATAACGGCCTATGCGGTGTCTTGTGCCGTCCTCGGTGGTGGTGGTATCCCAAACAAGGGCAATGTCAAAACCTTGTGCTAATAGCTCTAATTTGCGCGGTCTAGGGTCGTAAATCCCCAAAAAGCGCATCGCCTCAAAAGTAGTCACGCTCCCTAGTTTAATTAAGGCTTTAGCCAGTCGTTGACGTTGGTTGACGGTGTTGGTGGCGGTGTTTTCTGCCAATATGTCGGCAAAAACTTGCTTTCTGTTAATAGGAATCATTAGTGCAACCCCTTATTAACAGGCATATTCACCACGTTATCGGGTGGCGGTGCATCGCGTAAACACTCAAGGATTGAATGAATAAGCTCCACATTCTCAGCGTGTGGGCGCGGTTTATATTCAGGCTGTGCGCTGTCTAAAGATAAAAGCAACTCAATCGCGGCATCTTGGATACCACACAAAGCGAAAGATTGTTCTTGCTCAATGTTGGCCAATGAAGCAATCAAAGGCCGCAATTTAGACAAGGCTTGCTGTATGGTGGTTAATGTATTCGCCACCAATGACGCATCAATAACGCCGTCATGTAACGCGCTAATACATTCGCCTAATGTGTTTTCTAAAGAAGCAATCAAGGGAGTAATACGGGATTGAATATCCATGATTAAGCTGCTCCTTGACTGGTTGGTTGTTCAAGGCATTGCTTTAACCATGCTTCTATATCGCTCTCAAGCCAAGCGATTGCTTTACCCCCTGCCAACTTAATACTTGCTGGGAAGAGATGCCTACGCATTAAATCGTAAATTGTTGAGGAGGGGAGGCCAGTTCGGCGCATGACCTCTTTTTTGCGAATAAAGATAATTTGTGAAGTAGTTGGATTAGCAAAATCGGGTTTTGCTGTTTGAATCTGCGTAATTGCGGCCATGACTAAAGTCTCTTAATCGTTCACTGTCGAACATTAAGAACATTGTTGTCCAATTAAAAACATTCATCACCCTGCGACTCGGTGACGGTGTACGCTCACACCGTGTGAGTGTATTTTCTAAGTGTTTTTAAGTTCTTTTTTTGCTGCATATACCACATCGGTTAATTTTCGGTGCGACAAAATGAATATCTTTTTTAGCTCATCGGCTGCTTTGGGGGCTGATAAGTTACGGTCGATATGTTTAAGCCAATAATCCTTAGCCTCTTCTTTTAATTGGTTTGTTTCAGCATGGCGAATAGGTGCACCTTTTTTAGCAAAAGCACCAAACTTCTCTTTTATAGCCATTTCCTTAGCTGCTAATATTTTGGCTCTTACGTCATCGTCTAAAATGCCTAATAGCATTAACACAGTCATTGGGGGAACGGCATCTAATTTAAGAAAATCACTTATTGATGCTGTTTTTGATAGTTCTAAAATCTCTTTAGCTTGTTTTTCGGCATCATCACACTGTTTATTAAAATCTTTAAGTGCTTCTAGTAATATCAATACATTATCACGCGTAAAAATATCGTTAATAGGTTTTAAAGCATCGTTAACTTTTTCCATGAATGGCGTAAAATTTTCGACAAGTTTGTCGTAACTTTTTAAAAGTACCTGCGCTTCTGCCTCATTAATTTGCCCACTGGCAACAATTTCGCCTATTGTCCTTATTTTATTATTGCTCATCACGCGCCCCTTAAAACGCTATCCCTCAAAAAGTAACCACGCCAAAACGGTAAGGGTCGCCGTTCTTTCACCCGCTAAAGCTAGGCGTGGTTAATACTGGTTATCTAAATTAAATTTTTATTTATACGTCACTGAATATCCTTTTTAGGTATATTTTTTTGTATATATTCCTTGCCTGTTTTTATTGAGTTTTGCTTATCTTCTCTTAGGTCTTGTATCTCTTGTTCTGTTAAAAGTCGCTCTTGAGATTGCCTTAATTTTGCCAACATATAGGCGGCGGCTTCTTTTTTGCCTTGCCGCAATTTTTTTATTTCGTCATCATTCATATTGCATCGCCACCTAAATAAAAACTAAGCATTTCTTCTATCTGCAAATTAGTAGGACAATCGCTCCAATTTAGTGTTTTTTCTAAGCTCTTTCTAAAGTCTGCTAATAACTCATCTTGAAATTGATTACTCACTAAACCGTCAAATTCAGCCGCACAGCCCAATTTTGCTAATTCGGCCTCACGCTCTTTTGTCTTTTGTAAAAACTCCTCAATTTTCATGCAGCACCACCCACACGCAAATTAATCACATTATCAACCTGCAAGCCATCTAAATAATCGCTCCAGTGCTGCATCATCTTATGGCGTTGTTCACGGTACTTAGTGCGATTGTAGGCGCGTCCGTTGGCATCTTTAACCGCTGCATCTCTATCACTTCAATTGGATAGCCTAAAACTTCATCTAGGATGGTTCTTGCCATTGCCCTAAATCCATGCCCACACATTTGCTCACTGGTATAACCAAGCCTACGCAATGCCGCGTTAATTGTGTTTTCTGACATGGTGCGTTGATTGCTTCTAATGCTAGGGAATACATAAGGGCTATAACTTGAGATAGCTTTTAACTCGGTTAATAACTTAACAGCTTGAGAGGATAGGGGGACAATATGGTCTGTTTTAGTTTTGGATACTTTGTAGCTCCACTCTTTAGCCTCTAGGTCAATATCTGCCCACAATGCGCCCCTTAACTCACTAGGACGCACAAACACTAAGGGGGCTAATTTAAGCGCGTAAACAGTGGTGTAATGTCCCTCATAGCCTTGTATGTCCTGCATCAATCGGGCAACTTCGGGGGGACTAACCATTGACGCTTGGTGCTTAACAACAACAGCCTGTAACACGCCTTTTAAGTCTCTAGTAGGGTCTGACTCTAAGCGGCCTGTACCAACAGCATACTTAAAAACAAGGCCGCAAGTGGTTTTAACACGGTGCGCGGTTTCTATTGTGCCTTTAGCTTCAATCTTACGACACAGGGCTAATACATCGGGAGGGGTTATGCTGGTTATTGGTTTGTGTCCTATGGCTTCAAACGCATAAGACAAATAACGCTCATAACTTTTGATGGTAGCGGCGGTGATATTGGCGCGTTTATTTAACCATTCTTGAGCAATGGCTTTAAAGGTGTTTTCTGATTGTAAAATAGATAAACGCTTTTCTTCTTTTTTTGCTTCGCTTGGGTCTGTACCGTCTTCTAGTCGCTTTTTGGCTTCATCGCGTTTTAGTCGTGCTTCTTTTAGTGATACTTCGGGATATACCCCTAAAGCGAGTAGCTTCTCTTTGCCTAAATAACGGTACTTTAAACGCCAGTATTTACCACCGTTAGGCTTTATCAGTAGGTATAAACCGCCACCGTCAGAGAGTTTGTACTCTTTCTCTGTAGGTTTTGCGTTTTTAATGGTGGTATCTGTTAAGACTTTGGCTTTGGGGGTATTTGTTGTCATGGGGGTATCTATTTTAGGGGTACTTGACTAATACCCCCAAAGATACCCCCAATTATTTTAGCTTTCAATGTCTATAATGAACACTACGGACAACAAAAAAGCCCGTAATCATTGAGACTACAGGCTTTTTTGTATAATACTGACTTGCTTAGAAGCGTATATGGTGGGTTGGGCGGGATTCGAACCCACGACCAATTGGTTAAAAGCCAACTGCTCTACCGGCTGAGCTACCAACCCTTTGTTTCGTATGTCAGCGTTAGCATCGCTGAGGCCGCATATATTACGATATTTTCAAAACTATGCAACGCTTTTTTTATATAAAATCAATCAAGTGCTTATAAAATGGTCTGTTTGATTAAAAAAGCCTTTTGACGTTCTCTCCTATGGGTCAGGGAGCAAAAGGCTTTTCTAAAACGCTCAAATTAGAAGCGATAAGCTCCTTGTTGAATGTTTTGCCAAATTTCTGCCGTTAGCGGTTGATAGCTATTGGTATTTGGCAACCATACAAACAAAGGTTCGCCATGTGTAGCGTTAATATCAAAAGCCTCTTTTTTAAGGTTGTTTTTTTGATATTTGAATGTGCCTGTCGTTTCCATTTTTTGTTGTTGGCGTAAAAACACAGGAATCGCATACACAGGCATCTCTTTGCGCAAATGTTCTAACAAGTGTGCGTAATCAATGTCCATGCCTTCATGGGGCGTAATAGCAGCCATACCTGCACGACCATTAGTATTGGGAATTTCTACCCCATAAACCACTGCTTCGGCCAACGAAGGATAACTACACATCAAGTTTTCAACTTCGGTCGTTGAGACGTTTTCGCCTTTCCAACGGAAAGTATCACCTAAACGGTCAACAAATTGTGCATGACGGAAACCAATATCACGCACCAAGTCGCCTGTATTAAAATAACGGTCACCTTTTTCAAACACATCATGCAAAATACATGATTCGTTTTTGGCTGGGTCGGTATAACCATCAAAAGGCGTGCGTTCGGTAATTTTGCCAATCAACAAACCAGCTTCACCTTTGGCAGCTTTAACCATAAAACCGTTGTTATCACGAATCGGTTTGTCATTTTCTTTATCGTATTTAATCACGGAGTAGGGAAGAGGACAAAAACCAACGGTATTATCAAAGTTAAAAATGTTGTTAAAACCAATGTTGCCTTCGGAAGAGCCATACAATTCATAGACTTCTTCAACGCCAAAACGCGCTTTAAATGCGCCCCAAATGTTGGAACGCATCCCGTTACCGACCATTTTACGCACGCGATGGGCTTTATCTTCGGGCTTGGCTGGAACTTCCATTAAGTAACGGCACAATTCGCCAACGTAACCAATCGCTGAGGCATTGTATTTACGCACATCTTCCCAAAACTCACGCGCCGAAAACTTACGGCGTAAAGCAACACCTGATGCGCCATATAAAGCTGCACCAAAACACACAGCCATTGCTGTCGCATGATAAAACGGTAAGGTGACGTAAATAATGTCTTTATGGTTTAAGTCCATTACCGAACCAAAAATACCATAGGCTTTCATCCAGCGACCATGACTAAAGATGGCGGCTTTGGGCATACCCGTTGTGCCAGAGGTATAAATATAAAACAGGCCATCGCTGTAATACACTTGGCTTGTTGTAGGTGGGTTGTAGCTGGGCGAATTGATAATGGCTTGGGCTAAGTTTTTAAAGCCGTCTGGCGCATTGCCTGTCTCTTTTAAGGTGTCTTGGTCGGCTAACCAGTAAACTTTATCGGCTGAAACTGTTAAATCAGCACGAATATCACTAAACGAACTCACCAACTCATCGCCAATCACGACCATTTTGGGTTTGACAAGGTTAATACTGTGGGTTAGCACTTTGCCTGTTTGTGAGGTATTAAGTAGGGCAGAAGTGACACCAATTTTGGCCAAACCCATGACGGTTGCTAATAATTCGGGACGATTTTCAATAAAGATAGCAACTACATCGCCTTTTTTGAGACCTTGTGCTAAAAAATAATGAGAAATGCGGTTAACCCACTGATTAAGTTGTAAATAGTTAAGTTGTGTTTCTTTGTAGAGCAGGGCAACACCATAAGGATTAGCTTTAGTTGCTTTTTCTAAAGCCCAACCCAATCCACCTACTTTGGTGGGATTAGTGCTAGAGCCTAATGCCAAGCCATAGGCCATTTTGGGTAATTTTTTGATGACGGCAGGAGCTTTGCGTAATACGTCAAGTGGTTTAATAATGTCTTGTGTACTCATAAAAATAGAATCCTCTGGCGGTTGTTACGCAAAAAACAATTTTAGAACCTAGGCAGTGATGCGCTAGTCTCGTTTTGACCGCGCCTAAATTAACCGCAAGAGGACAGATGTGCAAGTCTTGTCAGCCCTTATCAAGATAATTTCTAAGGGCTATACTTTAAATTAGTCCAAAAAGAAGTCGCGTTGGATGCTATCAATAGTGTCAGGATTACACGCATAAGGGACAAAATCAGTGACACCATAAGCACGCAAGACACCTTCATCCAAATAATGTTGACCTGTTTCGCGGTGGGTGATAATGGCATAAGCAGCATCGGCCATAATCTCGGGTTTACGGCAAATATCTACTGCTTCTTCATTAGCGATGTTGTTGGTAACGGCGGCGGTCGCAATATAGGTTTCTGGCCATAAGGTATTGACACAAATAGCATAGTCTTTAAATTCTTGCGCCATGCCAATCGACAACAAGGTCATACCATATTTAGACAGCGTATAAGGTGCAAATACCGTTAACCATTTTGGATTGAGGTTGATAGGCGGGGACAAACTTAAAATATGGCCATTACTGGATTTTTTAAGATAGGGTAAGGCGGCTTGGCTACACACAAAGACCGCACGATGATTGATTGACTGAATCAAATCATATTTTTTGAGTGAGGTATTTTCGACATTAGTTAAAGCAATTGCCCCTGCATTATTGATAAGAATATCAATCCCGCCAAAATGTTCGGCGGCTTGTTGCATGGCTTGTTGTACAGCCACTTCGTCACGCACATCAAGCAAAATGGCTAAGGCTTTGCCACCTGCTGCAACGACTTCATCGGCAACACTGTGAATGCTACCACCCAATTTAGGGTGAGGCTCGTTTGATTTCGCCGCAATCACGACGTTTGCACCGTCACGCGCACAACGTAAAGCAATGGCACGGCCAATACCACGACTCGCACCTGTAATAAATACGGTTTGATTTTTAAGGGACATAGAATTCTCCAAATTTGAAAATCAGTTATCAGTTATCAGTTATCAAGAAAGAGCTTGACACGTTTTATGAGTTGGTCAAACTGCTCACTGCTCACTGCTCACTGCTCACTGCTCACTGCTCACTGCTCACTGCTCACTGCTCACTGCTCACTGCTCACTGCTCACTGCTCACTGCTCAC
>Ga0247722_10000331_pt1 | contig 30233 bp, 35 predicted proteins | sample MSEWelMarce3H_FC_FD_189094 | JGI IMG/M metagenome (GOLD analysis project Ga0247722, IMG submission 189094) | Subsurface sediment microbial communities from gas well in West Virginia, United States - MSEEL Well Study Marcellus 3H_FC | ecosystem: Environmental > Terrestrial > Deep subsurface >... | reverse complement strand
AGACCATGTCAATACCGGTGCGCATCTGTTTGATCAGACATTCGAAGTCGTGCAGCAATCACGTTCGTTCAACGGCAGCCAATACGGAAGATTGGTCAGATCCGGTAGTAAAACTGAGTCAGGAAATATTGGATCCGGGCCTGACGGAGGTGGGGCGTCGAATGGCGCGAAAGTATGGGCCGCATTTGCGATCACGGTTGGAGACCATGGGATTCGATTTGGAGACAGCGTTTATAGGATCATCTGCCCTTCATCGTGCGAAGGAGACGGCTGCACTGTTATTTCCAGAGAGGGAGGGGCGTATGGAGACGATTCCCCATTTTACGGAAAACGGTTACATTCCGGAGAATACTCCCCGCAGAGGGCTGGATGAGAAGCCCAGTTGGGAGGAAGTCGTTTGTTGGATGGGATCTGCCAGTGCGGGAAACCGGGAACGTCGGCTCATCAATAGTGAGGGAGTGGGCCCTCGGCAGATCATCGCGGTAGGGCACGGGTCGTATTTGCGGACACAGGTCTTGCAGGATCCGAAGGCACCCATGCATAATCTGGATGCGTATGTCATTGATGGTGCCCTAGTGAAGCGATCAGGTAAGTGGAAATTGCAGATGAATGCGGTATCGTATGTCCCGTATAATGGGGTAGTTGCGCCGGGAAGCGATGATAAGTGTGTATTATCTACGGATCGTAATAAAATCGCGTCCCATACAAAGAAGATGACACGAAAGCGTACTCAGCGTCGGAAAACACGGAAACAGCAGGGTGGTGGTGTGAATATGCCGCTTGCCTATTTCCAGCCGGGTGCGCAGATGCAGGGTACATCGGGTTCTGAGACGGGAGTGGGGATTGGTGCTAGTACAAACACATGGGCACGTCTTCCTATTCATCAGTCTGCCGGGGGCCGGAAACAGAAGCAGAAGCAGGATGGAGGGTTCAGTCCCAGTGTGATGGGTGCATTTGGAACACACGCTGCCTCACTGATTCCTCTGGCCGGATATATGGGCTATAAGATGATGAGTCGGAAGGGTCGAAAGACCAAAAAGAGTCGGAAGGGAAAGGGTCGGAAGTGAAAGGGGCGTGGAACCGCAATGACCGCGGCTCTGATTTAAACGCGAAGACCTCTTCCCCGAAGTAGAATGGATACCTCCGACGTCTTGTTTCGCATCCGCACAGTCAAGGCCGCACCCTTCCGTACCCTTATCGAAGCCATCAAGGATATTCTGACGGATGCCAATATCGAATTCGACAACACGGGCATGAAGATCATGGCGATGGACGGTACTCACACGATTCTGGTCCATCTGCGTCTCCATGCCAGTCAGTTCGATGAGTTCCACTGCCCCCAGAAGCACATTCTGGGTGTGAATATGATCAACTTCTTCAAGCTGGTGAAGACTATGTCCAACAATGAGAGTATCGTGCTCTATATGAAGAAGTCGGACACCACGAAGCTGGGCATTGAGATTCTGAATGGTGAGAAGCAGAAGGTCACCCATTTTCACCTGAATCTGATCGAGCTGGATGTTCGCCCCATTGAGATCCCACCGGTGAAGTTCTCCAGTATTATCACCATGCCGTCTGTGGATTTCCAGAAGGAGATTCGTGATATGCATGGGCTGGGTGAGATCGTGGAGATTCAGTCAGCTTCACAGGAGCTGACATTCCGCTGTAAGGGTGATTACGCCGAGATGGAGACGGTAATTACGTTCGGTCAGAATGGTATGACGCAGGCGAAGACGGCAACGGAAATTGTGCAGGGTACTTTCTTGCTGAAGCATCTGGTTCTCTTCACGAAATGCACGTCCCTCTGTTCGGATATCAGCCTGTATCTGAAGAACGACTACCCGCTGATTGTGGAGTACAGTGTGGCGGGCCTGGGTGAGATCAAATTGGCACTGGCTCCTGCTCTGACAAAGCCGGTTGATGCCTAGTGGCTAACCCTGTCTGGGAGACCCTTTCTGGGTTATCGCCGTTCCGGCTGACCCGCCGGTGGCTAAAAAGGTGAAGGTCGCGGTACCCGGCACTTAAAAACCGACATGACAACTATAAGCATGACGACGATGAATGCTTCACGCTCTTTCGCGGAGACGGCGGCCTTGCCGCCCCAGGCAGTGCAAACGCACGCCATTCCCACTGGATCATGGACCCTTTACTTTCATGAGCCAGAGGACAAGTCATGGACCCCCGATAGTTACAAGCGGATCCATGGCGTACGTACGTGGGAAGACCTGGGTGCTCTTCTGCGCGAAATGGGGACACATCGCCTTATGAATGGCATGATGTTCGCCATGCGTGGGGATACGTCTCCGCTTTGGGAGAACAAGGCCAATATCCGTGGTGGGTCGTATTGTCTGAAGGTCAGCCGCAAGAATGCTGCGGAGGTCTATCAGCGCTACCTTGCTGCGGCGGCTTTGGGTGTTGCTGCGTCAGATGCAGAAAATGCCATCGTGGGGGTGACCATGAGTCCAAAGAAGGGGTTCTGTATTATCAAACTCTGGAACACCAACGCGAAGGGCTATAACAAGAAGGGGGATATCGCGATTCTCCACGAGGAGCTGCATGAAAGCGAAATTCTCTACCGTCCTCATACGGACCAGAAGATGTAAATGAGCGTCCCCATCTTCTAGAAAACCAAAACCAAAAACAAACCAGAAAAAGACAAAAACCACAAACAGAATAATCACAAATTATTCGACTTTTTGGTTTATCGGATGTAGTCCAGCTGAGCAATGTCAGTGAGTTGTTCGTTAGTGGGAGGGGTCGGGACGCCGAAATACACCGTTTTTTCGGTTCCATCGCGCAAAACAATCTGGATGGCCCCCTTGGGATATACGCCGGTCTGATGCACATACAGCATGAGAAGTTCGTCTGTACTGAGGGTAACCGATGACGCAACACGAAGCCCGGTGAAAAAATCACTCATGTCTAGAGGGCCCTGGACTACGGACAGCCACGGATGACGTTTGAGTGGGGAATCTCCGCAACCTCTCGCAATGTGACCCTGTTCGGAATCATAGCGGCACCGGATATCCTCTTCGGAAATAGAGGGGATATTATCAACCCAACCGCCGGAACGGAGCAGAATCATGTCGCGACCACCCGTTTGTGCCAGTGGAAGGAGATACCGACGGCGCCCACGATTGCACCAGAGCTTTGTGAAATCAATCGACGACTGAATGAACGCCATTACATCGATCAGTCCTACCATTCGTTAGTTGGTGTATATGGATTATTCTCTAAGCCCTTACGCGCATGTATCGCACCCGCGGGTCTCCTCTTGTTTCTTTTGCGGTAGGCAATAGGGGCAGCCACACCCACTGCACGCATCGCATCGGGTGCGATTGCATTTTGGTTTCTTTTCAGAACCGGGACAGGATTCTCCATGTTGGTGACGATCGCCACACCGACCGCAGGGAAGGCTCATGACGTTTTCAATGCGCATACGGCTGGCAAAAAGAGCAACCGCCAGGAAGAAACATACGATCAGGACGGGGATAGCCATGAGTACCCATGCAACGGGTTCTAGCCCGCCGAAACAGAGTCCTTGGAACACACCGGTGCCGAGCACACCTACCATGACCCACCACATAACACTTTTCATATTGCCCATAATCATCTGATAGAGTGCCCCCGCAACACTAACTAACAGAATTGTAGTAGAAGGTTGGCAGAGTCCAATGTCCATTTCTCTACTCTAGATGCCCATTATTTCTATCTACTTAAATGTTAATGGCGATAGACATGTAATGAATCTCTTAATTCTATCCACGCTTCCACATTATATAGTTTTATTAGTAGGTCCAACAAAACTGTATAATTCTGTAGTGTTTTGCTCTTCGTCACTCTCTGTCTTATGGCACTATTCGGATACGCCGGCCACGTCTCTGTTGGGCACACTTGATCATCTATTTGCACTCCTTTGGCTACTTGCAGATTGCTATTACTTCTGGGAAACGCGCTTTTTGCAGAGAATGCTTCTGATAAATGGGATCTCATTCCTGGCGGCCCAGGTGGCCCCACATCTTCTGTCATATTACGTAGGACACTCTATTTGGCATCTGCTATCTGTGGCAAAAAGTGTGTATCTGGCATATTTATTGAGATATTCTATTCTTGTGTAAGGGCTCCTTGTAATTTACTTGGAGAGGAATACAGGCTTTCCGTTGAGCATAGCACCGACTTCATCACCGACGTCATCACCATCGACAACGGCGTAGAGCTTCTTGGTGTTAGTTTCGAGCCAGTAGGAGCGACCACGGATGAAGATCTGTTCAACTTCCATGCCCTCTTCTTCCTCTTCTGCTTCCTCTTCGGCTTCGGGCTCTACTACCTCTTCCTCCTCAGCCTCTTCCTCTTCCTCCACCTCCTCTTCAGCCTCTACTTCGGCCTCAGTCTCTTCCTCCTCTTCTTCGACTACTTCCTCTTCCTCCACCTCCTCTTCAGCCTCTTCTTCGGCCTCTTCTGCTTCTACCTCTTCCTCTTCAGCCTCTTCAGCCTCTTCTTCCTCAACTTCAACAGAGGCAACAGAAGCAACAGAAGCAACAACTTCACCATCCTCCTGCACATGCTGGATGATACTGATTTCTCGAATATCAACAGCTGCAGGAGGGTCAGTGATGATGAGGGTAGGAGCAGGAACAGGAACAGTCAAGGGGGCTGCACCAGGAGAAGGCGCTTCCACCTTAAATTCGCTGAGCATATCGTGGATTTGGGTGGCAATCTCCTGTGCAACAGGATCATTCTCTTTAATCAACCAAACCTTGAGCAAACGCGAAACGTCCTTGCTCATGGTTTCCCATTCGTCATTGGTATTGGGACAAGCTCCGACCATGATCGCAGCAAGCCCGTCGTTCATACTGCGGGTACTTGCATTCTTGTCGGTTGCAGAATAGATCTGCGTCAAGAACTGAATAAGAGTGCGGTATCTTTGCTGTGCGGACATCGTACTTTTATTTGGGTGGGCGGCCAGGCCGGTCAAGTTTTGCGATTTAATGCCAAATGCAGCATCGGAGGACGCGTGTGTAGAGAAGCTGATGGTAGATGATACATCCCAGTGTATATTTTGCATACAGGCGGCGCTTTCGCTTGATCGGGGACGACTGTAAATAATACATGAGTGATTCCGTTCCACGTTTGTCGAATTTGAAGCGATGGAAATCCACGGTTGGTAAAAACAATTCCGATTCCAGGCGGCGCAGATCACGTAGGATGAGCGCACGATCAGCGGGGAGCCACTGATATCCATACACATCCCACATGGAATCCTCAGAACCATAGAATTCTGTAACATCTTCCATCAACTGATATTTTGGAAAGAAATAGTCAAGATCGGCGTGATAAAAACTCACACGCCGCGACATACCCACCTCACACCAGCTCATACGATCGGATCTATTCTTCCATCCCATTTCGTGTAGTTCGGCACCGATATCTTTAACCTCTATGCAGTGATGCCCATACAGTATTCCAGCGTAGCCTCCTTCTCACTGACGGGTTTGTTACGACGGAGACGGAGCCCCTGTGCCCCAGGACGATTCATACGATCCATTTCCCAGGGGATGAAGGTATTCTTCATGGATGCATCATAGAAGTCAATCGGCTTGGTATCCATGACTTGGATAATGGAGATCATGGGAGGAGTCATCACATCAACGCGCATACGACGGTCGGTAATAATGTCGCGATATTCGGTGATGTCCTGAGTACCGCCGAAGAGGCGCAGAATAGTGCGGGGCGGGGCAAGGCGCACGGATTTCTGATCGGTTTCCTTGAGGTAGGACGAATACAGGCGATTGAGCAGTGCATAGCGTTCCCACTGTACGTGGGAATCCAGGCGTTCGTGGAAGAGATATGCCGCGGCGCATTCAGGAGAGGAGAAGTTACCATACACACGCCAGATACCCTCTTCAATTCCAATAGGAATCACACACGGCACACCGCGAAACGTATGACAATCCCAGAAACAGGCAACATCGGTGGAATCAGGGAGACGCTGATCGCGATTGGCATCTTGAAAGCGGATCATCAGCTTCTCAGAGTAGTAAAAGGGCAGAGGAGGACGGGTACTAACAGGTTCCGGTGGCTTATTTCCGGAACTCGCGATAGGTGCCGCTGCAGTATTGGGGTCATAATATTCAAAGACGTCGTTGGGGTCATATGGTTTGGGCATACTTCCCGCTGCTGGCGCGGACTCCGTGGTAGCAGTTTTACAGAAGAGATCGCTGTCGATCTCCCCAGAATGGATGGGCAGGTGTGCAATGAGCGGGCGGAATTCCGTGCTGGAGAGAGAGCCCTGAATCCCATCGGGCGTTACAATCGCCACCACAGCGGGTTTGCGGGTGGATTTCTTGGGGGCGGGTACCGGTGCCGGTACATTGGCGACTTCTTCGATAAAGATGGCCGGTGCAGTAGTGCCGCCGAACGCACTAACAACCGATGCGGTAGTCGCAGCAGCAGTGGCGATCTTCTTGGTGCGGGGTGCGCGCTTGGGTTTCTCCATTACTATTTGTAAGGCCGCGGATGTTTAAGCCGAACCAGAGGATGTGGGGGCTTAGAGAGTTCGTGGAAGAACCCGAACAAGGGATGAATCATGCACTCTGGACAGAACGCTATCGCCCAACGTCGCTCAGTGAGGTGTGTGGGCAAACAACTCTCAAACAGTTTCTGAGCAACATTACTGCGGGTGGAATTATGTCTGCCCCCCATCTGATCCTACACGGTCCTCCTGGTACGGGGAAAACGACGCTTGCATTGGCGTTCGCGAATGATATGTATCCAGGCACACCGATGCCGGCATCGACGATGTATCTGAATGCCAGTGACGAACGTACGATGGAGACGGTACGTGAGCGCATTCGCGAATTCCTGCGAACTCACTGGATCGGCGTTAGTCGGAAGATTGTGATTTTCGATGAGGTGGAAACCATGACGGAACCCGCGCAACTGACCCTTCGTGCTCTAATGGATGCCCCTATTGTACAGGGCGCACCATTGCCACTCTTTCTGTTTCTCTGTAATACACTGAGTCGCATTGTTCCGTTGGTTCGATCCCGTGCATTGCCACTTTTCTGTGGTCATTTGACGAGTACGCAGATCCACGGTCTTCTGGATACGATTCAGCGGAAGGAGGGGCAACCCACGCCACTTCCTACTCCGCTGGCCTGTCTGTTAAATCGCGGGGATATGCGTGCCTTCATGCAGCGGGCCCAGCAGGGTGAGAATCCGAACACATGGTTGCCCTGGTTTCAGCGCCTCCTGAATTGCCCGCCTGACCGTCAGCAGTTTGTTTGGGAAGACGGGTTACAGCGTGTTCCGCCGTGGATACTCCTGCGTCACGTGTTGGTATTCTGCTATTCGATGAGTATCCCCCAGAAGGTCGGTGATGCCTGGCTACCGTGGTTGCGTACAGTGATTGCCCTTCGCGGGATGAATGTAACCATGTTGGACACAATTGTGGATGCATGGAGACCGGTTGCACAAAAGCTGCAAAAGTGACACCCTTAAGCCCCTAGTACGAGTTTAGGTACGATGTCAGCGACTTTGAATATTAGCCCTCTGCGAATCAGTACCATGACTATCACTGGACATCTGGGGGGGACACCAGATCTCAAGCGACTCTTCGATGACTGTCACTTCATTCCATATTGGAAGATTGGCGAAGGCATTATCAAGATCGAATGCCCCGATAATAAGAAGGGTGAATGCACGGAGGATATTCTGCATAAATCCACCAAGGAGAAGAAGCGATTCTTCAATCAGTCGTCGCTGGTATTTCGCCTCCGACTTAGTGGTGACCAGAACAGTCCTGTATTCAAGGAAATCAATATGAAACTCTTCAAGAATGGCGGGTTTCAACTTACGGGTGTCAGTTCGGAGGCAATGGCCCGCAATGCTCTGCAACGTATGATTGAACTGAATACGAATCGCGGAATCTGGGACACACCGCCTTACATCAAGACCTTCAACATTCAGATGATCAACTCCGATTATACGATTGGAAAGGCCATTCGTCGGGATCGCCTGTACCGTACGCTGGTGGAACAGTATGGTCTCTGGAGTTCCTTCGACCCGATCACGTATCAGGGCGTAAATACGAAGTTCTTCTGGAACAAGATGCGCCCCGAAAACACACCCCCAGGTGTATGTGCGTGCCCGACACCCTGTGAAGGAGAGGGTGGTGGTTACAAGATCGGCGAATGCAAGAAGATCACGATCGCTCCCTTTCGCACAGGGAGTGTGATTATCACGGGTGCAAAACACATGGAACAACTGACGGATGCATACACTTTCATGAATTCGGTTTTCCATGATCATGCGGAATTCGTACTTCGCGATGAGCTGGAGCAGCCAGGTAAGAAGAAGACCGCACCGCCGCCCACAACAGCTGAGGGCATTCTCAAACAGAAGATGCGCGCGAGTCCCCGCAATGTTGTGAAAAGCGCGGTAAAAGCCTGAATAAACATCCCGGTCAGCATGACAGAATATGAGCACTTCTACTCTTGTCACCGAGGCCCCGATCCCAAGTGATAAGATTCTGTTGCATGCCGCCAAGCTGGCACTGTCCGAAGATAAGGCGATCATGTTGGATTACTATGCTGCAACTAAGGCGGGTTCCGCCTTTTTGGGTGAAGACCCTGAGACCAAGGAAAAGATCCTGGTGAAGAACCCCGAGGAATACACTAGCCCGGTGCAGAAGATGTGTAAGACCAAGGACAGTACCGATGTGATTGTGATGACCGAGAACTCTATTTACATCGTGAGTGGCAACATCAAGAAGAAGTCCATCTCTAGTGCAGGTATGTAAAAAGTGAAATGGGTAGGTGGCTGCCCGCCACTTAACACGATGTCACTACTTGGATGGCTTGGATCTACGACGACAACTACGAAGAAAGTAAATCCGCGGTCTCTATCGCCGCTACTAAAGAAACCCTCCCCCGAGGCGGAGAGAACAGTGCTAGGCATTCTGGGAATGCGCAGCAATGTTCGTTATGAAGAGATTGAAACACAGGTGTTGGCCCCGGTAATTGAGGCATGGGGTACTCCCGATGAGGTGCTGCTTCCTGCGGAGGGGGATTCCTCTCAGGCGATTAATTATTGGGCGACCCAGAAGAAGATTCCGGTTCGATTTGTCACGTGCGATTGGTCGGGGCAGGGGAAGCGTGCGAAACTTCTCCGAGATGCCAGAATTCAGCGGGAGGCCACACACCTAGTGCTTCTGCAGGGCCCGCGGTCAAATGCATACACAACGTTGGCGGCAACTCTCCATAGAAAAGGTCGCCAGGTCGTATTGAGCGAACGTCCAGGTCAGATCGTCGCTGTGCCGGATCCGGCTCCAAAATAGGATTATACAGTAGAATGAGCCAGTTCAAGAGTAAGCGTAAGAGCTATCGTAAGAGTAAGAGCCATCGTAAGAGCAAGAGCCAACGTAAGAGCCATCGTAAGAGTCAGCGTGGAGGTGGTAACTGCGCCATGATGCCCCTGAACCGCTCTTCTTTTGCACAGAGCGGCGGTATGGCGGCCATCAGCCAGGGTGACGCCTATCTGCTGGATGCCGCTACCCGTGTGCAGGCCCAGGTCGGTCCTCTGGATATTTCTTTTGGTGAGCTGCCTTCTGTAATCCCCAAGATGTCTGGTGGTGGTCGCAAGAAGAGCCGTGGCAGTCGCAAGACTAAGAGCAAGCGTAGTCGTAAGAGTAAGAGTCAGCGTAAGAGTCAGCGTGGTGGTGATCTGGCTGCCTTTGATATGGATACCCTGCTCCTCAAGCCCGCCCAGTATGCCATGGACGGCACTAACCCTCAATTCCGCACAGAGGGTTCCGTAAATCCCCAGTACCGTTTTAACTAGACGTCTGAGGTGAGATACTGTGTTCCATAAGAACCGGCTCCTTCCAATCAGGCCATACAGATTTCAGAGCGCATAGTTGTTCTTCCGACCATGCTCCCTGATCGCCTTTAATGCGACAGATCAAACGCAGATCCCCCTTCTTTTCGACATCACCCCGCTTAGGCATTCCCCATGTTGGGATGCGCAGGATCTCACCATCTCGCACCATACCGTTCGACCACACAATATGTAGCGGCTTTCCCGATGGATGATTATCAATATGGCGTTCCCAACCCAGCAGAGACTCAGCTAGGCTGAGGTGGATTTCATATGCCAGCTCCTCTCCACGTCGAATCCATTCATCGGAATCCGTGCTGGCAGGGCGAATAATCAGGAGTATATCGCCAGGTGTCTCAAATGCCGGCGACTCCGAACATTTTCCAGGGAACACAATGCGATCCCCCTCCTGCATACCTGGCTCAAGTGTAACCTCTAGGGCGACCATACTTTCACTGACACATCTTCCAGCACAGCTATCGCACTTGTTGGTAACCCGCTGACCAGTTTGATTACAGAGGCCGCAAGGCTCCGTCGTCATTGCCAACATGGGCCCCATCTGCATCTGTTTCATACGCATACCGCGACCTCCACATGCCCCACAGTTCTCGTATTTCGACCCACCCTTCCCCTTACATCCGGTACATAGGATATCACGTTTGATCCGCAGAGGGAAGCTAGCTCCGTGATATAAATCATGGAGGGATACACCGATCTCGTGAATCTTGTTGGGGCCACGGGCGGATTTGGTGGGTTCTCCGCGCCCGCCACCAAACATGGGGAAGGGGATTCCACCAGGAACACCGATACCGTTGCCAAACATAGAGAAGATCTGGGAGATATCGATGCCTCCAGGTCCAGGTCCATGGCCTGCGTCAGGCCCATCATCACACTGACCAGTTGCATCGTATGTAGCCCGCTTTTCGGGGTCAGACAGAATATTATAGGCGCGCTGTAGTTTCTGAAATGCTTCGGTATCGCCGCCTTTATCGGGATGGTCGGTAAGAGCTTTTTTGTGCCACGCCTTTTTGATGTCGGTCGCACTGGCATCCCGCGCAACTCCCAAGCAGTCATAGAGAGATTCCATTAAGAGAATGGCGCATCTCTATATTTAGATCCTTGCATGCATGGGTTTAAACCTTCGTACCCAATCCAGAGTAATGGATGCTATACTTGGCCAGGAATCCACAATCGAGTTTTTGCGCAGTCGCGTGGATGACCCGCCGCACATTATTATCTGGGGCCCAACGGGTGTAGGTAAGACTATGATGGCCAACGCCTGGATTACCGAGCATCTGAAACATCAAGGTGTTACGTCACCCCAACATCAGAATATTATGACACTGCGTCTGAGTTCTGCAGATGATCGCGGGATTGCGGCCATCCGTCAGCGACTAACGGAGTTCGTGCGCCGCGTGCGCCCCGTTGCCAATACGATTGCATGGGTGCTCTTGGATGATGCGGATAATCTGCCAGTAGTGACGCAACAGGCCCTGCGCCGTATTCTGGAGCTGCACGCACATCAGACGCGCTTCTGTTTCGTGGCCCAGAGTCCGGAACATTTCATTGAACCGATTCAGAGTCGTTGTGTGATGTTACAGTGCTCTCCTGTACTCTTACACCTCCATGGCCCCTCCCTCATCAAGGAACATGTTCCTGGAATCACGATTGATGCTGACGCGGTTAGTCTGATGGCAGCGTTGTGTATGGGGAATGCGCGGCAATTTGTATTGATCTGTCAGGCACTTCGTAATTACAAGGGTGTGATCAAACAGGAGGATATTCAGTTGCTGGTGAATGCGCCACCGGTTCAGCTCCTTCTCCGTCTTCAGGGTGCGATTATCCAGCGGGATCTGAACATGATTACGGAATGTGTGTTGGCTCTCTGGTCCAAGGGATACAGTTTCGAAGACTGCATTGCCATGTTGGAGATGGTTGTGCGTGTCTATAATGGGATTCTGACGTCGGAACTCCAGTATGTACTGCAGTGTTGTGCGGAGGGGCATATTTTCCAAATTCTGAATCGTATGACGACACTGGATTTGATTGCGGTGCTTTCGGGTCAGGCTTCATCGGAATGTTTGGCGGAGGAGATCTAAAAGGCGAGTTTCTGTGGTGCCATATTTGGCGTGTTCAGATTTTCCATAGTCAGTGGTCCAGGAGAACTGAAGAGACCGCGTTTTACATTAGGGGCCGGCGAATTAAAGAGAGATCGCACTACTGAGCTGCCATTGCCTTTACGAGCCCCATTATTCCCATTTCGGCGTGTGCCATTTCGTCGTGTCCCGTTACCATTGCCATTTCGTCGTGTCCCGTTACCATTGCCATTTCGTCGTGTCCCGTTACCATTGCCATTTCGACGTGCCCCATTATTATTTCTAGGCCCAAAAACAGAACGTGATTTTCTCCCCTGAACTACATTTTCTGCTTCAACCTTGACATTTGGTGTGCCAACCAACGTCAATTTCCCAAACGCATGGTTGCATAGACCAATCTCCGAATGAAACGTCGGAAATCCGTTCCCCGCCTCTTGGCGTTCCATAAAATATCCGTCTGCCCCCAGTTTATCCTTGAGCATACAGATATCGAACACGATTTGCCCGTCGATCTTGGCAGTTTCTGTTTCAGAATTACGATAGACTTTGCCGTTCCTGATAGGGAATGACGCATCCAGGTTCGCCTTCGAGATATGGGTTTCAAGAAACAGGCGCGTTTTCAGATCCATAATATCAAGAAGTATGAGAGGTTCGGTAGTGGCCCATGTCTTGGTATAAGTCTTCCCCTTACGTGTGTAGGGCGCCACTTCGCTCTTCTGAGTGGTGAAGAAATGTAGGGCATCGCGTGCATAATGGGTCGCCCCGTTTCTTGCAACCCCCTCCACTGGATCAGCACGGAAGAGTTGTTTGGAGTATTCCATGAGTTTGTAATTGACAGGGTTCATCTAAAGGGAGTTCCGAAAATCTAGTAAGATGGTGACACAGCAGGAATATAATACAAACATGGATGTCGTCTATACGGAGATGCGACTCGATAAGGGGCAACTTGAGATGATGATGGGGCGCACTCACGGATATGTATGGGGTCCGGCCAAAGACTATGCTCTTTCAAAGCCGAATGGGCGACCGTTCATCAGCAATGTATTCCATATCAAATCGTGTGTTCCTATGGATGAGGATGCCTATGAATATCGTAATGAATGGTATCATGTATTAACGGGAATGGGGTTCATGCGCTTCGTGCCGATTGCAGAGGAGGAGGTGCAACGCCGCCAGGAATACGAACGGATGCAACGTCTGGATGTTGAGATTCGCAGTGATGAGCGTCAGGAGATCTATAAGATCGATGTGTATTTGCATGCGCTGACAAACAAGGAAATACAGATCATCTTCGTACGTTCCGGACATAATCCCTCTGTTAATAAGTAAGGGACGCCATGTACGCACAATTTTCTGTAATCCCTCCTCTTAGTAAGATTTATGTATTATTCAAGCATACAACTGATAAGGAGATGATACCGGGCACACACTGGTCCGTGTGGAAGACTCCTCCTTCAGACTGTATTGAACCGTTACGGCCCTATTATCGCCCGTGTCACATGCATATTCTGAATGAGACACTGGAGAATCCGGCGAAGACTTCGTGTGCTTTGTTGCGTCAGTTGTTGCGTCCCCATAATTTGCAGATCCAGAAGAAGGGTCCTATATGGGTGTTAAATAGTACGATAGAGAAAACGGCCCCCGTTATTCTAAAGGAAGGTGGGACGGTTGATTGGGGCGCAGGATCTTCATAAAAAAGCGAACGATCCAGTGTTGTTTTGGTTGTGGAATGGAAAGAAGAGGTTCTGCATGATCCATCTGTAATTGAAGTATTTCAGTACTTTGCATTACACTTATTGATGGTGGCGGTTTAGCCTCTAACTTACCCAGTGCGGGTAGCCCATTTCGCCCACAGGAAATCTGCCTTACGGATCTGTTCCTCAGACATACGCAGGAACCACTGGAAGGGGGATGCACGCTCCAGGCCATCGCGCCCATCAGGGAAGGTTACCCACAGCCCGCCCTTAGTAGAACCAGTAGGCCAGTCCGTTTCAGCGAGGAGTGTGTCAAGTTCCAAGCGACGCCCGTATTTATCGCGCCCCACTTCAGCCAGGCGATCGGTCTTCACGATACCAACGCAATGTTTGTCCCACAGATGGCGCAGAGAGCGACGGGCTTCAGGTGCGCCCCACGATTGATCCCCTTCCACAATAAGAGCGGTCAGATCACGTTCGATCCCGGCCCACATAGGGTGCCCGGGTACAGCGGCCCACCCAGACGTGCGACCAGCGGCGGGGGCAGTCTGTTCAGCAGCAGAAAGACCTTCATCCGGATCAGTACCGAATGTCAGCACATCAGCGGCGACGATACGACTGCGCAGATCCGATCCAGATCCAATAGGGAGCACAGACCCATCTAACCAGAGACCGCCGAAGTGATTGAGATAGGCCGCACGGCACCAGGGGCTCCAGAGAGCGGGTGGAACACGATCGGCTTCGGGAGGTACGGCTACACCGGCAGCTTCCAGGCGGCGCTGGGCGGCCAACCGACCAATCACGGGTTCAATGGTGAAAGACTCGCCCCAAAGTGCCTTTGCACGATTCAGACAGATCTTGAGATACGGTTCGTTGGGCTCAAACGTCACGCGATCGTGCCAATCCAGCCATTGACGAGCATTGATCTGGCTGTCATCTACGACCCACCAAATCGTTGGTTTCCCAGTGAGAGACCCCGCGGTACCCGTAGGCCCAATCCCTAGAATCCCGTTGATCTGATTGCGGACCCCATAGGTCGCTCCGAGAACTAATACGGCAATTGCAACTGCATAAATCCATACTGGAATCATTATACCCTACTCAAGACTGTGAAAACAAATAGACAATATTCAGTGAATACTCTCTGTTTGCAAGATCACGGGTCGGATCGTCACCCGACCAAGTCGTCACTCAACGTGACCTTGTGCTGTCTCCCGTTAAACCCGCGTTATTCATTGCGGATCTCAGAATAATGGAGGCCTAACGACCTTGCATGTTCCCATTGAAAGTTTTATCAAAAGCTGATAGAGTTGGGTTGCTGTTGGGAACATTTGAAAATACGATAATCCATTAAGATTAGGTATGCTGTGGGGAGACACTTAGAAGTTCGAAGGTGCTGAGTCCAATAGATTGCATTTAAATCGGTTGGATTGCTGTTTGGACTCATGAAGGGGCTTTGCTTTGCGTCTTCAGGGAATCGAACCCCGATCACATGCTTGGAAGGCATGCATACTAACCGTTGTACGAAAGACGCAGGGGCGCTGGATTCAAAATAATTAAAGCTATTATTTGAGTTGCTGTAAGAATCCATTAGGAGCAGACACTACATACAGCTGACAGACTGTTGCTTTGCTTGCTCCTACTCATACCCTAAAAGGGAGTCTTTAAGTGGGAGCCTGATCGCCACTATGGTCGGGGATAATTGGATCAAAGAATAACCGCGCCCCCGAATAAGGAATGGCTCTTGTCCCGCAACTATCAGCCTACGAAGACACTGGTCTAGTGGATCATCTCTATCAGATCGACACCGCTACACCAGTATCGAACCCTGTGTTTGTCTTCCTTGTGGGATCTCCAGGTGCCGGCAAATCACAGGGGCATTACCGCCTACGGGAACTGGGCGTTATCCCAGCGGATGGTGACTATGCGACTATAAATATGGATACTCTGTTGGAATCACTGTTGCCGTTTCGTGCAGCATCCTCCATCGGTCACTTGCTCAAACGTGAGCTAAAGGACTCTTACCCCGAAGACGCTAAACGTTTTGCCTCCATTTTCGGTTATTCCACTAAAAAGGAGAATGCGGGAATGTTCGATTGGTATGATGGATCCCATAATACACTGGCCGCCGCCGCACCGAATACCGTCCGACGAATGAATCGTGTGCGGGAACAGTTTTTGCCACTCAAAGGAGCCGTTGCCCCCAAGAATCTGGTGGATATTAACAGTCACGCCCTGGCCCGCGCTATCCAAAAATCGATCAATATTGTCTATGAAACCACGTTTGCTCTGAATAATGCCAAGAAGGTCGCCAAATTCATGGATATCATGTCATTCTTGAAGAATCATCCCCATTACAAAGTGATCGTTGCACACATGGCTGCCACAGTTCCAGACGTTCAGGCCCGACTGCGCGGTCGCCAAGAATACGAAATGCCATACAAGGAGTCCCCGCCTTTCTACCGATATGTGAGCACATCTGATGAAAAGGTTGCGAAATATATTAAGGATACTGCCGATGCAGTAGCACACTTACAGAAAACATACGAGTCAAAGGGAGTTGTGTTTGTTGAATTTGAGAACGCGCTTGATCCAGCCCGCCTCCCTGCGCCGGTGGAATTTAATGCGAAGGCACAGTCGCGGAAGATTTTGAACGCGTATGGTCGCAGAGCCACGTCAAGCCACCGTAAGACTTCGTCAAGCCACCGTAAGACTTCGTCAAGCCATCGTAAGACCACATCCAAAAAGAAGACCTCGTCAAGTCACCGTAAGACTTCGTCTAAGAAAGAAAGGGTGTAATCGCTGCACGTACCGGATCATAACGGGAGTCATCCAGTTGAGCGCGGAGACCAGCCAGCGGTGTCTGCACCTTCACACCTTCAGGCCCCGTGATCGCCTTCAGCACAGCGGGTGACCAACCACTGAGCATAACCACACCCTCCGTAGTGGCCTTTGCGTGAAAATCCTTGTAGGCATCACGCAGATTCCAGACAATGATACGTGGTACCTTCCAGCCATTGCCCGCACCCCACACCTTCTCTCCAGCCTCCTTGAAGTTGCGGTGGAGCATCTCCAGATGTGTCTCCCATCCACTACCCTTCTTGTTGTGATAGATACTATCACCAACGGCAGCATCCCACCCCATGTCAGTGAAGACAATGATGTCATCGGGTTCCTCACCCACGGGCACACGGTGCTCCACGAGACGACGCAGAATCATGTCCATAGCCTTCTGGAAGTTGGTGTTGCCGCCCCACGGTGCCTGACGGAGTTTCGCGACCTTATCGACGAGGGGCACACCCTGCTTGAAGGAGACCCATGTAGGATCCGTGTGAAATGTCAGCACATGATCGCGGAATGCATGGTGATTGAGCTCACTCACTAGGATACCCAGGGCGATACTGACCTCCATGGGAACACCAGCCATGGATCCACTTACATCACTAACGGGTACCACACGGCGCAGCCCGCCGCTCTTTGCCGCTTCGTCACGAATGGAGGCCCACTGCCCCTGCAGAGCACGCACCGTATCGACATCCCGTTCCCCGTCAATCTTCTGCACAATTTCATGGGGCATGACGGTATGTGCGCCCTTCACGGTTGCTTCACCGGATTCCACCTTCTTGAAGTGCTCCTGAAAGTTAGCGCGGCAGTCCATGCGGTCTTCATTGTCAGGAAAGCGGAGTGCATCGGAATCGCGACAGCGACCCGTCTTCTTACCACGACTAACCGGCTTGTTGAGGAAGGCCTGTGTGTGGAGCTTGAGGTTGCGCCCAGGCACGGACCCAGGCTGAATGTCTGCCCATTTACCGCCGCACATGTTGATTTCGACTGTCTTGAGATGCTTGTTCAGAGCCGAAAATGCCTTACGATAGCACATCATACTGTACTTGTGATCCTTAGAGGGGAACAGAACAGCGGCGAGCTTGTATGCCAGATGCTTGAAGGTCTTGGCGCCTTCACGGGGGATCCACTTGGCCAGCAGGGAGATCGGCTTTCCGTCACGCATATTCCAAAGATCATCCGCGTACTTTGCAGCCACGATCTCATGCACATCGTCGCGCACAGATTCCACATCCTCGTAGATCTTCCAGAGATCGCGCCAGCAGCCGTATTCGGGAACCAGTTCCAGAATCGGACGACTAGCGGCTGGTGCGTGTGCCAGCATTTCCATGATCATGCAGTAAAACAGATCGCGCTCTCCCTTACCGCCGCGGATATCGCGGGTCTGGAATGCAAGGACCCAGAGGTCGCGAATCATATCGATATCACCACTTGCCAGAACATTCTGCACCGAGGCACGAATATCTTCGGGGTTCAGCCCACGCACAAGCATCGTGGAAAGCGCCACAAGGGGGTGCCCCACGCCATCCTCCGTATAGACATCGGAGCCCTTAACACCGCTCTTAGTAAGAGGCGTGTTCATTGCTGTAATAAATGCAGAAGCCATTACCCGTACTAGAGCCCGTGGCTTTAAGCCCCGTCGAAGTGTTTGGACACGCTGTGACGGGAGGCGGCCTGTTTCCCTTCTGTGGCAAATATCTGATTCTGTTCGCCGGCCTTGATGGAATCCCAATCCGCGATCTGTTTGTTCTTTTCATCCAGCGGGAGAGCAGACCACTTCTGTTGCCAGTCCTTCAATTCGTCAGGAGTATATTTGTTCTTGATCATTGTCATGAAAGGGATCTTCTTGGGTTTGCTGGCGCCGAAGGGGCCGATGAATCCCTCTGTAACTGTGCGAGGTTGCCCGTATAGTACCAGAAGAAATAGCATGCCTAATCCAATATAAATGATGTATGAATTCATCCTCTAATTGTATTGTGGAATTATTCTATCCATTCTTCGTACATTCTTCATTCTTCATCCATTCTTCACAAACAGACGGGATCGCATGTGCGCGGACCATTGTTCAGCCTGTGTGTCCTGTTGTGCCAGACGTAACTTACGTTCCCGTTCCCGCTTTTCCATTTCCGCTGCATAGGCCGCGATTCGTGCATTCTCATCGGGGCTCACATTCGCCATGGCAGCCTCCCGCTGTCTCTTAGCCTCCGCAATAGAAGACGCCGACCGCTCTGAGACACGAACATCTGCCACCTCATGAAATACAGTAGAGCCCGTTGTATAGGCCTGTTTGAGATCCGTAAATTGCGTATCTGAAAACATAGATGCCGAAAAGTTATCAGCGGATGCACCCAACTCTGTTCCCCCCATAGCAATGAGCTCAGAGGGAGCCGTACGCACGGTAATTGCCGTGGATTTATTCTGTGCCAGTGCCTTTTCGCGGAAGACCTTTTCGAACGTGTTCAGATTGAATTTCCCCTCCAAGCGCGAGTCCTTCACCGCTTCATCCGATCCCTCTTGGGCCTTCAACCAATCGCCATAGCCGGTGTCTGCCGTGGGGTCAGGGAGACGATTCTCTTCAAACAGGCGATTGAATGTCGTCATATCCAGCTTCTTTGCGGACAGAGCAACCGGAGCAGCCGGCGCCGTCGAAGAGCGCATAGCCATCGCATTCTCCATAGTTACGGGTGCGGAGAGACGTGCTTTCTCTTCGGCAGAGGCCCGTGGTGCAACACGATCCACGATCTTTTCGAGATACTGGAATGCACGACGGAGTTCATCGAACTTCTCTTTGGATCCGCCCTTATCGGGGTGTGCCCGCACAGCTAGGCGTTTGTATGCAGAGCGAATGCGCTCATGTGTCAGTGGTTCCGATTCCTCGATGCCCAACAGATACAGACATTCCTGAAAATGATCCATGGCTTTTGCAGCGGGGCTCACAATCATTTCTGTCGATGCAGAGCCACCGTGGGGGCGATCCCAGAGAGGCAGGGGTTGAGAAGCAACAGGCGCAGACCCAGTCGCATACGGAAATCGCACATTCTCTCCCCTGCGGTATGCCACCAACCATGACAACAGATTTCCATATACACCGGCTCGACGGGCACACGCCACAAAATCCGGTGCATGTAACACTGTTTCAATCATATGTGCCCGTGTGCTATCCGATGTAAGCGCACATATATCGGTCCATACCCGTGCGGAAGATATTTCAGCGGATTCACTTGGCTTTGATTCGGCGGATCCCATTGTTTGAGTTCCGCGGTTTTATTGCCGGGGTCTGACCTTAGTTACCGGCGCACGAAGGCCAGGGCCAATAGCCCACCTGCTACAGTGGCCATCGCCATCAACCCGATTACGGACTGATTCTGCAGGGCAACATACCCCTTCTTCTCCATATCGGTGGGCACATTACAGAGCATGCAGTCACCGTGAGCAATATCGGATGTCTGTCCCGCCTGATCAATCTGAATCAGGGGGTTCCAGATCATCTTAATGTGACCCATACGACTCATGAATGCCATGTAGGCATCGATGTGCATCTCAATGGGATACGCTTTCTCCAACAATTTCTTTGCACCGGAGCGTGAGATCATATAGGCGTGCGCCCCCATCAGAGACGTGCAGTTATACCACGGCGCCATTGCAGGGTCGGGTTTGCATCCATGCACACCGTTGCCGAAATTCGTATTCTCAAATTGTACAACATCCCATTCGGCCGGCAACTGTGAAATCACCTGTGTCAGTCGGTCGGTAAGGCCGGGTTTAAGCTCAATATCGTCTTCAAACACGATCATTGCCGGTGCCGAAGAGGCCAGCAATTTCTCCCACGCGGCAATATGTGACAGACTAGCTCCAATGGCCCCACCGGCGTCGATTTCATAGTGGGAACGGCGCACCCCATAATAGATATTGTATGAGGTCAGAAGGGAGATTTTGGGATGTTTGTGGGGTTCGAATTTCTTCGCATCCACTGCCGGAAGACGGCGCATATTCGTGATTCCCGCCTTTTTGGCTTCTCCCTGCATATAGGCCCATCGGTCGGGGCGGCGATCCAATGAAATACACATGATCGAAACGTCTGTTAGTTTCATATTCCCTACTTCTATTGCGGAACTTTCATTAGAAAGTATTCACGAATTTGGTGATAATTACGACATTTATGAACATACTGATGAGCCCTCCGCCTGCCGTCAGAAATCGGGAGGACTGTGTTCGTGCCTCTAGGCCATCAGGAGAGAGACCAATATACCCACACAGGCTCATATACAAACTATCCAAGAAATCGATCTTGGCGTTTGAGCCACTGAACCCCTTGAAATAATACCCTGGAGCACGCAACGTCATCGCAAAAATAACGAATGCGAAGAAACTGATGAGGTAGATAATCAGATAAAACACGGACCATACTGGGAGACGGAATGTTGCATCACCGACAATATCGTATGTCAGTTCATACAGGAGTCGCCCCATTCCTATAGCACTAGTGATGCCTCCCAATAGACTCAACAGAACAAGCGGCGTTCCGCGAATGTTCGTAAAAAGCAAAATACCGGCGATAACTATGAGCGGGAGTGTGGCGGTCAGATTATAGAATAATAGGGATCGTGTGGCAGTATATGCCTGTTCGAATTTTGTGGAGGCCAGCGGTCGTACTTTTCCACTGCTGGATACGGCATGTGCTTCTTCCATTCTCTACCGTCAGCTTAGAAATCTGTGCTTGTCGTATCGAGTGGGGCCGCCGCCAACATGGCAGCCTTGAAATCAGCAAGGGTATTTGCATTGTAGGAAGTCCAGATGGCACCACGGCGAATGCGGAATGTAGGCAGAGCAGTGACAGTGGCCTTGAGCTCCGAGTTTTCATCGAGTTCATCGAAATCGACGTAGTTAAAGGGAATTGCACCACTCACGGCACATATTGCTTGGACTTCAGGGCGCAGAGTGTGGCAACGTTTGCACCATTCTGCACCAATATATTGTACTTCAGTCTCAGTCATCGTAATTAGTGTTAAGAATCGCCATTAGCAATTCAACTTTGGCTGCGCAGGACCTCTTCCGCAATCATAGGGATAACCGGTTCGCATTCCCACATCTGTGATCGCCCCACGTCAAACAGCGACCATTGAGAGGGCCAATACCAGGGCGCGCGATCCAGAAGTGTTTGTTTATCGCGAGGCAATAGGCGGCGCACAGATTCGGCCGGGAGAACAGCCAGCAGATGAACCCAATCCGTCAGTGGAGTGGGATAGAGTACAGGTGGCGGGGTGACAGTGGTCACACTGAGCATATCAGACCAGAGTGGGGGCAGATGGGCTTCAAACATCCATGCCTGATCGACCTGTCGCCCCGAATAATAGTCCCATACCCAGGCAACGCCGGCAATATACTCTGCAGCGGTCGCAGAACCGGCGTGCCAATCCTTGCGATAGATATCCCGCCAGTTGGATCGGAGACCGTTATTACGTCCAGGCAGCAAGAGTTGGGTCAGAGAGGCCCATCGTGCGGGCTGTGCATTCCACTCCCGCAACTCAGTTTCCGCCGGAGTATCCCCCTCTCCCACAGGGCGATTCCGCACCTTGGCTGCATCGATTGCGGCGGCCAACATGTCACCCTCTTCTGTGAGTGCCCAGGCGCCAATGATCGCTATGAGCGCCTCATGACGCAGATTACCGGACTCATCAACCAGATATTGCCCCTGTCCCCACACACGTGACTCAAGAGTACTCATGAGTTGGGGAATACCGTCATCGCGCACAGTGCGTGTCAGAGAATGAGGCAGGAAATCGTTACCCAGGAGCGACATGGCTGCAACGAAATCGCGAACATGTCGTCCCGTGCTACCAGCGCGAAACATCGCGGCATACATCGCAGTAATAGACAGTGTTCGCCATCCGGACCCACCACGTTCGAACTCCTGTGCTTCACGCAGAAGGGATACGTCGGCACCGGTATCGGCTCTGAGTAGCATGGACAGAAGAATGAGATCTGCATCGAGGCCGTAGATCATACATGTGCGGGGTTTCACCATGCGCATATGGGCCAACAGTTTGTGTTCTCCTTCTCCTGCTTCTGCAGTAGTACTGACGATTACTTCGAGTCCCGTGCTACATGCATAGGCTGCCCCCGCGGCCGTAAGAACACGTCCTAGGCGTTCCATAAAGGCGGAGCCAGGAGTGAGGGCATTTTGATCCCATCCGCTGTTTGTGGATTTACCGAGGATAGCGGATTCCTGTGCGGCAATCCACGGCCCCTTGAAACGACGTAACCGTTGTTGTCTTCGCTTTGCTGCACAGACGACACCGTCACAACTTACAAATACACCTTTGGTAGGTGCTGCCAGGCTGATTAATTCCGTCATATATGCGGCGATATTATCGCATAGTTCCCCTTCCCAGAGATGCTGATTATCGGACAGAGGGCGCATCTGACGGAGCACCCAGTACATCGCGCAATTGAAGTCGAGGCAGAGCCATTCCGCCGATGGCCCAACGCCCTTTGTGATGATTTGCGGAAACTTACGACATAGCTGTCTATAGAAACTGGGGATACCCATTATGTTACTAACAGTGGGATGGCTTTAGACCATCAAGACAAACATGCCAAAAATCGTCGTCCCCCAGTAGAGGATGCCGTCGGTATGGACAGATTATATTGCAGCAACGGCCATGTTCAATGCACAGATTCTGCCGGAATCATTGATGTGTGGTATTATTATTCTGGCAGTGCTGCTGGGAAATAAGACGATCTTCGCTGTTGCAGCGGGGGCGGGATTGACCCAGTTACTGGCGATGGGTGTTGGGCGCATTATCATGAAATTCAAGCCGGAAAGTGCGATGATCCGGTCATCTATGGATACATGTACTTCGGGGTATGTCGGTCAGTCATGGGATCGTCTTCTGCGCGGATCCGCCACTCCCGATCTTCTGTGGCATCCACTGAGCCCCTCTGTGTATTTGGCCACAATCGGGTTTTTCTCAGGATGGGGATTCGGGCTCCAGCAGATCTATAAGGAGGAGATTGACGCCGGTGTTGTTGATAGTGGTCTCATAACGGCCATGACAGTGGTCACACTGCTGTTACTCACACTGACTCTGGTTTTCCGCACATATTCGGGGTGCGAAACGGTCGTTGGTGCGATCAGCGGCGCCGCGTTTGGTATTCTGCTGGGATACTTACTCTGCATTGCCCTGGGGTTCAGCACGGATCGTCGCGCAACAAACGTATGGGGAATCCCGCTGTTGCGTGACCGTATTAACGATGGTGCGGCGGTCTATATTTGTCCGAACGCAAAATAAACCCCGCTGCCAGTAAGGAATGACAACAATCAGCGAAGTTCTGAGCGGGGTTCTGCGGTATTTTCCCAATACCATGACAATCTCTCTGTTGTTGTTGGGCGCAATGCTCGGCAAGATATCGTGGGTGCTCATCGCAACGGGGGGTATTGCACTGACAATTCTGATTCTCACCGCCCAATATGCATTCGGACGTGCAGGATTCGGTGAAATGCCCGGTGCGGCTGTGATACAAGCCTGCTCTCTGCTGCCTGTTAATGACGGTATCTACGCCACTCTGCCGAGTCTGTGGGTTGCTCTGACGACCTACTATCTGGCATATATCTTGACAAACGCAGGTAATATCTACGGCGCGGCGCCGCCCAAAAACATCTCCAAGAACTCCATCGCCGTTGCCCAGCGTAAATCAGTGGGGATTATCAGTATTGTGTCGGTCTCATTGTTATTCCTCTTCTTTTTGGTGCCGCGTTACATGACCAACTGCGAAACCGTCGCTGGATTACTGTTGGGTCTGGCGATCGGCGCAGGAATGGGTGTGGGGTGGTGGTATTTCCTGAATGCCTGCAATTCCGAAGTATATCCGGATATTCACGGTGTCATGATCGGCCTCAAGCCAGGAGCACTGCATACATCACCGATGGTATGTTCGTGAGGGGGCAGCTGGTGCCCGTACCAACACATGAAGTAGATGTTCCACTGCGCGCACCCACTGTGGTAATGCGATTACCTGAATCCGGTTCATAATATGGTCTCTTGTAAAGGATGTTTGAATCTCCGTTACGAGCGCCCGAGCTGCCTGTAAAACCGTGGCGCGCTCCCCCCCATAGAGTTCAGTCAGCGCCTCTTCTGTTACGGATTCCTTTCCCGCATCGGTCAGGATTTCTCTATGGGTATCCCACAGCATGTGACGTATAATCTGTCGCGTTTCCTCTGGAGTGTGATGAACGGCGGCATAATGAATTCGCCCGATCCGACTATGAAAATGGGCGCGACATACGGCGCATGGAAGGATATCGCCCGTCAGACGCAACACTGATCGCCATGCAAGCAAACAATCCTTGCGATCGGACATCTCCGCCATGGAGTGCAGAAGCCGCCATATCCGCGGCCCCCACCATGCTCTATCACTTGTCGCGGCCATTCCTTGATTTCTGCAAGGGCAAAAAAAGTGACCTTGTACCGCGCACCGTACCAGCAGGTACGACTGATATACAGAAATGGCGTCAATTACATCGCAGACATTACGCATCCCAAAGGGGATGTGGGACGACTTGGAACAATCTGTGATTCAGCAAGACCGGTTGTTTCTTACGGAGGTGGCACGTAGTCTTGGGCTACCCGTACAAGAGGTAATCCGGAAGTGTTTGGGCACATCGGGTGCTTCTACGGTGGTTCCGGTTCTTTGGATGCCACCTGAGTCAGATGATGCAGAATGTTGCCCGTGGTGGGAATGTCACGGTGAAGGTCTATGGCGGCGGTGTCCCCGTGCCCGTCTTTCCCCGACTATGCCGTGTTATATGCATGAGCGCTTTACTCCGTGTCCTCTTACGCGTCTCCAGAGTGACCCCTACATCAAGGCGTTACCCTGGCGGATTCCGTGGAGACGGGATGGGACCCTGTATTGGATTGATCCGGATCGCAAAACATATCCCCTACACGAAGACGGGAGCATTGAATCGAACTATCTCTGCAAGGTTATTGACCATCGCGGAACGCAAACAGTTCTTTGGTATCCGTTGGCGACGGAGGAGACTTCCAACGACGGCCAGAGCGATCCAGATGATCAATAAACTGCGTAATGGTGCGAAACACCTTCTTTTCTGCAGTAGTCTCAATGCAGTGGGCCGCACGCTGTTTTGCATCGCAGCCAGAACCGCGATAAATCATACCGCACCCTCCCACTGTTCCTCCGCAGGTTGAAACACCAATGACGCAGCCACAATCGTAATATTTGCGGATCATTCCCATCGTAAGAGGGGTATTGATAGAACCCCGGTGGTTTCAATTTTTGACCAGCGGGGTTCATGTACCTAAAGAGAAATCGTTGCATTGTACAAGTATGGAAGGCAATAGTCGGTCATCAGTACCATTGGAAGAGCTGGATGAGCGGGAAACGGCGATCGTGAATATTCTGGAAGCACTTGGGATTTCAGTTACGGAGTCGTCAGAGGAACATGTGACGCCAGAGGAACATGCGACGACAGAGGAGCAGGCCACAACAGAGGAACCCGCGACGACAGAGGAGGCAGAGGAATCAGAAGATGGGGATCAGGATCAAGAGTTAGAGCCAGTCAATACGGTTTCGATGTTTGGAGGACTGGCTGGTTTTACGTTTCATCCAGGTATTATGACCCGTTCGAGACTGCGATCCAACAGACGAATTCGCCGGATCCAACGACAAATGGAAGACAGTGACACCAAAGAACCAGAAATGGATTTGCCACCTCTGCGCTTTATGCAACCGATGACATGGGAAGAGCGCACCGCGCAACCCCCTGCTCCAGGCCACATTCGTCTGTTCGATGAACCGGATCGATCTTCGTTTTATCTATTAACATACTGGAATACGGATCTCACTCTACGCGATTGGATCAACAACATGGACAAACTAGAAAAGGATATCTCGGGCAGCACTATCTGTAGGGCGATGTATCCCGCAGACACAATCACACGGATGCAAGATATGTTCTATTCCAACCAGCGGAAGCGATGGCTCGCCAATAAGGTTGTACAGAAATGGAGACAACGCATCTGGAAAAAGAACACCCAATGCAATGTCGATATGATTGATATGGCACCTATCCAGGATCGCGATGCAATTTTTCTGACGGATACCAAACACAAACAGATCTATCGTTTTCACCGCCGCGATGTCTTCAACGCATTGATTTCGAATATCTGTATGTCAAGTGAGATGTTGCCGTGCCCCCGTCCTCCAACGAATCCCTGGACAAACGCGGAACTCACTCTGGCGCAAACGATCAGTGTAACACAGCAGTTGATATTGGATTATGCCCGTCGTGGTCGCTGCCCACCGGTACTTCTGGCGGCATTTTGCGAAGCGCGATATGATCTGAACGAATTCCTCTCAAACAATTCGGCGATGCTGGCTCAACATGCGATCACGGATTATTTCAAGGATCTGCACGACGATAACATGGACGTAGTCATTGATACTGCCATCCAGATGTTAGAATATGCAGGTGCCAACTACAGTGCGCCAACTGTTCGTCGTTGGTTCCGCACTGCCCCCGTAACGGAGCTGCATCGCGACTGGCTCCGTCTCACCAAGGATTACACGCTCTATATCAATCTCCATATCCAGATCCGCCCGCATTGGCATACACGAGCAAGTATCAACAGAGATACACTCACGCTGTTTGCCCGAACACCATTTGCTGGAGCGATATCCTCCCGTATGCGTATTCTGCGAACGGGTCCCACTCCTGCACCGTTGTTGGTGTCACCAACGGGCATCGGTTTTCTGAATAGTATTTTGGGCGGCGAAGCCACCACGGAAGTACCGGCCAGCGCAGACGCACTCCTGCAACTGCTGAATAGTACAATGTTCAGAATGTAGTAGATGCAGCAACAGCAGGGTCGGCGTCCCCCACATGAAGATGTCGATGAAATCATACCCGGCGTATGGATCGGGCGCTGGCAAGTAGCGCAAAACGAAGAATGGCTCAAAAAGCACAATATTCAAACGGTATTTAATTGTACAAAACAGGTGGATTTCCATCCATCTGTGCCGTATCAGTATCGTATTCCCGTTGATGACAATCTCCAGCCGGCGGAGATCAATAATATGGAGAAATGGGCACCGGAAATTGCCTTCAAGATTCTCCGCGAATTCAATGCGGGCCACAACATGTTAGTGCATTGTCATGCGGGTATGCAGCGATCCGCATCGGCGGTGGCGTTTTTCTTGATGGTTCTGACGGGTCGCCCGCTCATTCAGGTCATGTATCTGATTCAGAAAAAACGCCCAATCACATTTAGACCCACTCCAAATTTTGCTCCAGCTCTTCGTCAGTTTGAGATTCAGGTGCGCTCACAGATTTTGCCTTCAGCTGCCCCCCATCTGGTTCAATAGAGTCATCCGCCGCCGCTAGAAGCATCACATCTCGCGTATCGACCGGTACGGGGCTCACATCAATCTCCATAAACATTTCACGCGAATATCCAGTCCCACTCTCACCTGGATATCCCCGTGGATTCACACCCAGCTGTATATTCCCAATAGTGCGGTGGGCACCGGTATGTGTATGACCGGCAATCCATCCACGCACGGGATCCTTAAGAAGTTCCGTACATTCCGATGCAAATGCAATGTTGAGCGGCGATGTCTGATATTTGGAGGCGATGAGATCGAACGTTGGCAGATGGTGTGTGATCACTAGAACGGGTCGCCCGATTTCGGCATTGGCGGCAAGTTCCTGACGGAGCCACTCACGATCCGTGCGATGCCACCCCAATACATCTGTACCGGTAAGGGGGCGGCGAATAGTTCCTCCCTCTTCGGGCTCATCATCGACGGCGATCATGCGAAAATCGTTCATTCCGGTCTCAGAAAGGGCCTGTTTTTCAGCAGTATTGAGATCGGTCCATAGGGTGGCGCCGAGTATTGTGACACCTTCAGATGGAAGTTCATAGCGCCCACGATTCAGGAAATGAACATTGGGAAATTCCTTGGCGACTTCGGCACACTGTTTCATGCGATCGCCGGCGGTATCGATGCTTTGGATAGGCATGTGATGCCAATTACCGGAGTGTCGGCTATTGTAGAGTTCATGATTGCCGGCCACGACAAATGTCTGTTGCCAATTCCGACTGCAATAATACAGGAAATCCCGATAGGAGCGTTTGTCGGGGCGTCCAACATCACCGGCCAGGGCTAAAAAGGGAGCGACGGGTGTAAGAATTGGTTGGAATGGAGTCTTTTCGATGAACTCCAGATGGAGATCAGATGCATATTGAATCCGGAAACGTCGTGCCATATTCTTCATCATCGTGCTGGCCATCGTTTGTATTGTTGTAGGGGTTCAATTTTGTAGGGTCACTTAACCGAGTGACCTAACCAGGCGGAGGAGGGTCGCACAAACGATGCCCCGTGCCACTGAAGGGGACGAACCCATTTGGGCGCCCTCTTGTCTGTGTCTGGGGCGGAGCAAAGAGCATAGTCTCTCGCGGAGGCATCGGAGTAGGAGGTCTCGGAACAGGAGGTGGTGCCGCATCAACGGCTGGTACGATTTCCAGATTGACATCTGCATTGAGAATGCGCCCATAGGAAATAGTGAGCCCGTCTGCATCGTGAATGTCAATCACATCAAATATGCCGCAATCTAGCACCAGTTCTGCCCCCATGTTCAGGCAGGCCCAGCTGGGGCTCCCCGATTCACCAGAGAGACAGGTCGTAAGCATCGCCACAGGGTCATCAGTTTCCGTCAGTGTTGCTTCCTTGCGAGGTCGCAAGTAAATTGTATGTGCGACAGGAGGTTTAATCTGTTGCATATCCAACCATAGATCGGGCTCAATAATAATGCGATCCCACAACCATGCGGGTGCCCGCATGTGGTCATGCGGCAGATCATTGGATGGTTGAATTCGTCCTACACTTCCTGCCCCCACACATTCCCCGATAAGTACAAATACTGGGTCTTCTGAGGTATGGTTCGCATACAATGTCTCCCATACACCTGTGGGGACAGTGATCATATCCGATTCATTCATCGGATCGACCCGTTCATACATTAGCGGTTGCAAATAGAAAGCAGAGTTCATTGCAGAGTTCATCGTATGGGTCACCCGTCATATGCACGGCCTGCGCGTCAAATTTTAACATACGGGATAGGCAGGATGCAGAATCAGGACAATTTGGAGCCAATGTTCGATGATCTGGGAGGACTAACAGAGATTCAACGATCGGTTCTGAAAGAGCGCTATCGATTTCTGATGCGAGAATACCGCCGCCGCTGCCGCCTGTATGCCATTATGTTTTACGTGCTGCGTATCACAATGACCGTGGGAAGTATTACTGTTCCCGCACTAATGAGTATTACACGCCCCGAAGATATGCAGATCGGCGTCTATTGGCTCACGTGGGCGGTCAGTCTTTCTGTGACGATTTCGAATGGGCTCCTCACTCTCTTCAAACTGGACAAACGATACTTCATGTTGAACGCCGTGGCCGAACGCCTCCGAACCGAAACCTGGCAGTACTTAGCCTTATCAGGGCGCTATTCGGGCCATCATGGGACTAACGGTCATCATCGCGCCACGCACGTCAATCAATATGTTTATTACTGCTCACAGATTGAGAAGATCCGTATGAAGCACGTGGATGATGAATTTATCCGACCGGCGGCGGCGGAGGGAGAGCAGGTTACCGCCCCGCAGAAGATAAATGCTGTAGATGAGCACGCACCGGCGAA
>Ga0247722_10000330_pt1 | contig 30303 bp, 26 predicted proteins | sample MSEWelMarce3H_FC_FD_189094 | JGI IMG/M metagenome (GOLD analysis project Ga0247722, IMG submission 189094) | Subsurface sediment microbial communities from gas well in West Virginia, United States - MSEEL Well Study Marcellus 3H_FC | ecosystem: Environmental > Terrestrial > Deep subsurface >... | reverse complement strand
CATTGAGGCATTGGTTTACCAGGCCGTAGCGGAAAACATTTCTTCTGAGCAAGCGGCCCGTATGGTGGCGATGAAAGCGGCGACTGATAACGCAGACAATGTGATCGGCGATCTACAGCTCCTTTACAACAAAACCCGTCAAGCAGCGATTACGAAGGAACTCTCCGAAATCGTTTCTGGCGCGGCAGCGGTGTAATGGCCCTGATGCACAATGAATAACTGGGATTAGGAATAACGATGAGCCAAGGTAAAATCGTACAAATCATTGGCCCGGTCGTCGACGTGGAATTTCCACGTGACAGCCTGCCCAAGGTGTATGACGCGATCACGCTCGACGCAGTCAGCCTGACGCTGGAAGTACAACAACAGCTCGGCGACGGCGTAGTACGCGCGATTGCAATGGGTAGTACTGACGGCCTGAAGCGTGGCATGTTGGTAAGTGGTACTGGCGCACCGATTACGGTACCCGTTGGTAACGCTACACTGGGCCGCATCATGGATGTGCTCGGTAACCCAATTGATGAAGCCGGTGAAGTGAAGAGCGAGCATAAGCGCTCGATTCACCAACTTGCACCTAAGTTCGACGAACTTAGCCAATCTATCGATCTATTAGAAACAGGTATCAAGGTTATTGACTTGATGTGCCCGTTTGCTAAGGGCGGTAAGGTTGGTTTGTTCGGCGGTGCGGGTGTGGGTAAGACCGTTAACATGATGGAACTGATCAACAACATCGCTAAGGCACACGCTGGTTTATCCGTGTTTGCTGGTGTAGGTGAGCGTACCCGTGAAGGGAACGACTTCTACCACGAAATGAAGGACTCTAATGTTCTTGATAAAGTGGCGATGGTTTACGGTCAGATGAACGAGCCACCAGGCAACCGTTTGCGCGTAGCGCTGACAGGTCTGACTATGGCCGAACACTTCCGTGATGAAGGTCGTGACATTCTGTTCTTCGTAGATAACATCTACCGCTACACACTGGCCGGTACTGAAGTATCTGCACTCTTGGGCCGTATGCCTTCTGCCGTGGGTTATCAACCTACTCTGGCTGAAGAAATGGGTGCCCTGCAAGAGCGTATTACTTCGACCAAGACAGGTTCGATTACGTCGATTCAGGCCGTTTACGTGCCTGCCGATGACTTGACCGATCCGTCGCCAGCAACAACATTTGCTCACTTGGATGCAACCGTTGTTCTTTCGCGTGACATCGCCTCATTGGGTATCTACCCAGCGGTTGATCCACTCGATTCAACATCGCGTCAGCTTGATCCGCAAGTGGTGGGTGAAGAGCATTACGCTGTTGCGCGTGGTGTGCAGCAAACATTGCAAAAGTACAAAGAACTGCAGGATATTATTGCGATTCTGGGTATGGATGAATTGTCTCCTGAAGACAAATTGTCGGTATCCCGCGCACGTAAGATCCAACGTTTCTTGTCACAGCCTTTCCATGTGGCCGAAGTGTTTACTGGTTCTCCAGGCAAATACGTGCCACTGAAAGAAACCCTCAAGGGCTTCAAGGGCATTCTTAATGGCGATTACGACCACCTTCCAGAGCAAGCCTTCTACATGGTAGGCAGCATCGAAGAAGCGGTCGAAAAAGCCAAGACCATGCAATAAGGATTAGTGCCATGGCAATGACAATGCATGTGGACGTGGTAAGTGCAGAGCAACTGATCTACTCTGGCGTCGCTGAGTTTATCTCGGCTCCTGCTGAAAAAGGTGAGATTGGTATTCTGCCGCGTCACGCCCCACTACTCACTCGCGTGAGGCCCGGAGCGGTGCGCATCAAAGTTGCCAATAGCGATGAAGAAGTGATTCTTTATGTTTCGGGCGGCATGTTAGAAGTGCAGCCTCATGTGGTTACCGTGTTGGCAGATACTGCTATTCGCGGTAAAGACATCGACGAAGCGAAGGCGCTAGACGCCAAACGCCGCGCCGAAGAATCAATCAAGAACTACGGCTCATCGATGGACTTTGCGATGGCTCAGGCCGAGCTAGTAGAAGCGGTAGCAAAACTTGCCGTGATCGACAAGCTCAAAAAGCGTGGTCACTAAGCTTTAGTGGTGAAGTATTTGTGGTAAATAAAAAGGCAGCTTCGGCTGCCTTTTTATTTGTCTGTTAAAACGCACTAAAGTGTTTTATGCGAGCAGTAGATCTTCTTCTGAATGCTCCATGGTGACATCCCTCTCGGTAGCGCAACAGGCAATCCAGCGAACTTTAACAATTTTCCCACGCTTACCAAGCGGGACAAAAGTATCGATAACCTCGCCTTTTCAGTGGTCAAGCTGACGTGCTATGGGAAGAATGTAAGGCAACTGATCCACACGGATCTGGATGATTCGTTGCACTTTAAAAGACGGCATGGCGAGTAATCTTACAAAGACTCAAAATTACATCAAAAAGTATCACTTATGACGGGGCAAAACCAGCATCACTAGTGGTCGCTACCCTTTGGCCAAGCTTGCAGGCTTTGTGAGGCAAGTATGGTTAGATTCATTCTTTTATACTTTAAAATATGCAAGCTGAGCTTGCACTTGCAGGGCTTGTTCAGCGAGTTGTTCGGCAGTGGCCGATAGTTGTACGGATGCTGCGGCATTGATCTCTACTCTTTGCGATACTTCGGCAATATTCTGACTAATTTGATCAAGCTCTTGGTTCTGCTCGTGGCTATTTGCGGCTATTTCTTCAACCAAGTCGGCAGTTTTTCTAATATTTGGCTCAATTTGATTGAGCTGCTCCCTGGCGGTTTCTGCAAGCAGTACGCTGCTCTGGGATAACTCGCCAATTGCTTGTGCTGCGGTTTGGCAGCGCTCGGCTAGTTTTCTGACCTCGGCGGCTACTACCGCAAAGCTTTTACCATTTTGCCCTGCTCGTGCCGCTTCAATAGCGGCATTTAAAGCCAGTAGATTGGTTTGGTAGGCAATCTCATCAATAATTTTAATTTCTTTGGCAATTCTAAGCATGGCCAAGGTGGTTTCTTGCACTGATTCACGGCTGTTGCGGGCATCTAATGTGGATTGACGAGTCATGGCGTTGGTAATACGCGCTGTGTGGGTATTACTTTCAGTACTGATGCTGAGGTGATCAATGGAACTGCTGCTTTCTTTTAGTAGATTGGCATTGATATTGGTGTTTTTACAGAGTAGCTGGGCGGCGTTAGAAATTTCTGAAGACGATATCGAGGTGGCTTGTGTGGCGTTTCTGAGCTGAATAACAATAGTGTTTAGTTTTTCTACCATTTGGCGCATAGCAAACAGTAGGCTAGTTTGATCGTTTGCGTGCAGCATAACTTGCAAGCTAAGATCGCCAGCGGCAACTTGTTGGGCTACTTTAGTCGCGTAAGCAGGCTCGCCACCCAATTGTTTTAGGATTTGTTGCGTGCTAAGCCATACGGCTGCAAGGCTAGTCAAAAAGCCACAAACCGTCGCAATCACCACCGTCCAAAACGTGCTTTTACCCCGTGCATCAATCTGTGCGCGTGAAATTGCAATATCATTTTGTTCTAATTTTACTAATTGATTGAGATAGCCCATTGCGGCTTTATAAGCGGTGTAAGCATCGCCATTGATAAGGGCATAGGCTTCAGTGGGCATGCCTTGCCGGGTTAGTTTAAAAGCTTCTTTATCTAGTTTTTCAAATTGTAGTAATTTTTTGCGTGCATTATCGATCAATGTTTTTCGGCTGTTGTCGCTTTCTATTGCATACAATTTTTCTAAAGCGCTGCGCCCCTTGTCTAAATTAATTTGAAATTGTTGCTCGGCAGCTGCTTCCATTTGCGTACTCCAAGCGTGAATTTGGTTGCGATCATCGGTGGTGGTGCTCGTGATAAAAAACGCCGCTTGATTAGCAAGAAATACTCTGTGGGCATTTTCATCTAAAGCTGAAGAGGCAATACTACTGATGGATGCAATGGCGTGCAGTGCCAGCAGCACAATCAATAGCGTAACCAGGGTGAGTAAGCCTACCGGGAGCATGATTTTCCATATTATTTTTAGGTCTTGCATATTGGGGCCTCCTTGCTTTCATCTACATATAGATTAGCTGTCGTCTGGCTGAGCTGCTGCATTACCTGAAGGTTCTTTTGCGCTAGCAGCCTGTCGGACTTAGCATCAGTCAGCTGCAAAATCACCTGATCGGGCTATATTTCACCAGATTTTTGACCAATAACTCGTTATTGGCGCTACAAATCCGGCAAAATCTGGTCTCGGCCATGCGATTTTTCGCTTCGACCGTCTAAGTCCGACAGGCTGCCAGGGCTCAAAGCAGTTGCACTTGTCATGCAAACTGGCATGATAAGTATTCTTACCTATAAAGGTCTTATATTAATGAGCCAAACTGCCTATCAAGCTGTTGTTGCAACATTTACTCGTATTTATCGCTATGAGCATTTAGGCTCGATCGCAGGTTGGGATCAGGCTGCAATGATGCCGTCTAAAGGCAATGATGCGCGCGGTGCAGCGATGGCCGAGCTGGGCGTGTTGATTCATCACACTTTGACTGACTCGGCACTGGCCGAGTTGATTAATGCGGCAGAACTTGAGGATCTAAGCACGGCTGAGCAAGCCAGCCTGCGTGAAATTAAACGTCAGTGGGAGCACGCCAATTTGCTGCCTGCCAGCTTGATAGAAGCCAAGACACTTGTGGGATCGCACTGCTCACATGAGTGGCGGACTCAGCGATCAAATAACGATTGGCAGGGTTTTTTACAAAATTTCCGTGAAGTAGTACGTTTATCTCGCGAAGAAGCACAGCTCTTGGCGAAGGAAACCGGCTTATCGCCTTACGAATCACTTTTAAATAAATACGAGCCGGGCATGACTTGCGCTGAGCTGGATCGTATTTTTGCTGATGTTAAAAGCTGGCTACCAGGGCTGATTAGCCAAGCTATGGAAAAACAAGGCACCGAGCAACTAATCGCTGCGACTGGTTCTTTTGCGGTTGAAAAACAACGCGCTTTGGATTTAGAAGTAATGGCTTTATTGGGCTTTGATTTTGAAGGTGGCCGCTTGGATGTATCAAACCACCCCTTCTGCGGTGGTGTGCCAGAAGACGTGCGTATTACTACCCGCTATCGCGAAGATGATTTTATGCAAAGCATGATGGGCATCGTGCATGAAACCGGCCACGCCCGTTATGAGCAGAGCCTGCCGCGTGAAACGGTGGCCTTGCCGGTTGGGCGCGCTCGCTCTATGGGCATTCACGAAAGCCAGAGCTTATCGTTCGAAATGCAATTAGGCCGAAACCCAGCGTTTTTGGCGCTGATTAGCCCGCTGGTTAAAAAGCATTTAGGCGATCAGCCTGCGTTTGAAGCGGCTAATCTGGCCAAGATGTATACCCGCGTGCGTCCTGATTTTATTCGTGTTGATGCCGATGAGCTGACTTACCCAGCGCACGTTATTTTGCGCTACGAAATTGAGCGCGCACTGATTGATGGCGAAATCGAAGCCGATGATGTGCCCGCACTGTGGGATGAAAAAATGCAGGCTTATTTGGGCGTGGATACCAAGGGCAATTTTAAAAATGGCTGCATGCAAGATATCCACTGGACTGATGGCATGATTGGCTATTTCCCAAGCTATACGCTGGGAGCTATGTATGCAGCGCAATACTTTGCCACGATTCGTAAGCTGCATCCAGATCTGGACGAGCGCATCGCTGTGGGTGATTTAGAGCCGATATTTAGCTGGCTGAATACCAATATCTGGAGCCAAGCCAGCCAGTGGGAAACGGGTGAACTGGTCCGCCGTGCCACAGGTGAATCACTCAACCCAGCGCATTTTCGCAAGCATTTAGAACAGCGTTATTTGGCCTGATAAGGTCGGAGAACGTAGGGTGGGTGAAACCCGCCGTTTTTGTAGCATTTCGTGCAAAAGTCTGGCGGGTTTTACCCCATATGTGCTAACCAAAATCAAAAAGTTCTTTTTAGTGCCTTCGGCACGTTGATTTTGGAGCGGTTGGCCACTGCGGGGGCCTTCCTTTCTTGAACAGCCAAGAAACGAAGCCAAAGAAGGCCGCCCCAAACAGCACGAAGGCCCCTCACTGCGGACAATCGAGGTTGCGTCAATTCAACTCGCTTCGCTCAAACACGAATTGACGACTGCTCCACCCCGCTTGTTCCTCGCTTCGGCGTGCTTCAGGGTGACTTAAGCCCCGTGCCGAGAGCGTGGGCATAGTGTTTTTTTACTGTTTGTTTATGAAAAAACTAATTAGTTAGCACACATGGGGTTTCCCCCGCCCTACGGAACCCAGTTTTTCGCACAAAAAGGGTTAAAATAATGTCTTTTAGCTTACTAGGTTTTGTCGTATGAGCGCTTTGCTTGATGTTGTTGTTCTCGCTGCCGGCCAAGGCAAGCGTATGTATTCCAAAATGCCTAAGGTTTTGCATCGCTTGGCGGGCAAGCCGCTGCTGGGGCATGTGCTTGATACTGCGCGACATTTAAAACCGAGCAAGTTGGTGGTGGTGTATGGCCACGGTGGTGAGCAGGTGCAAGCAGAGCTACTAGATAGCAAGGATCTGGCTTGGGCACATCAGGCTGAGCAGCTAGGCACAGGCCACGCGCTGGCGCAGGCTTTGCCGTATTTGCAGAGTGAAACCACGCTGATGTTATACGGCGATGTGCCTTTGACTCGCTTAGCCACGCTGCAAGCGCTATTAGCCGCCAGCAGCCAAGGGCAGTTAGGGATTTTGACGGATATCTTGGACGATGCGACTGGTTATGGCCGGATTGTTCGCGATGCTGCGGGCAAGGTAATGTGCATTGTTGAGCAAAAAGACGCCAGCCCTGAGCAAGCTGCCATTACAGAAATGAATACAGGTATTTTGGCGCTGCCAACAGCTAAATTAGCAGGCTGGCTGGGTGAGCTTAAAAATGACAATGCCCAAGGCGAATATTACGCCACCGATTTGATTGCCCTCGCTGTGCGCGATGGCATTGAGATCGCCACCGTGCACCCGCAAGACCATTGGGAAGCCGAAGGAATTAATAATAAGGTGCAGTTGGCTCAGTTGGAACGCATTCACCAAGCCGAGATCGCCCAATCATTGTTGCTGGCGGGTGTAAGCTTGATTGACCCTGCGCGTATCGATGTTCGCGGCACGTTGCGCCACGGCATGGATGTGATTATCGATGTGAATTGCGTATTTGAAGGCGAAGTATTGCTTGGGGAAAACGTAAAAATCGGTGCTAACTGCGTTTTAAAGAATGTAACGATTCATGACGATGCCATCATTCACCCATTTAGCCATCTAGAAAACGCAGTAGTGGGTAAGGGTAATCTCATCGGCCCATTTGCCCGCCTGCGCCCCGGTGCGGAGCTGGCCGATGACGTGCATATCGGCAACTTTGTTGAAGTTAAAAAAGCCACCATCGGCAAAGGCTCTAAAGTAAATCACCTGAGCTATATCGGCGACACCACCATGGGCAGCAAGGTGAACGTGGGTGCAGGCACAATTACGGCGAATTACGACGGCGTGAATAAATTCCGCACCGTGATTGAAGACGAAGTGCGCATCGGCTCGAATAATGTGCTGGTTGCACCCGTCACTATTGGTGCAGGCGCAACTACAGGCGCAGGATCGGTGATCGGCAAAAACGCACCGGCTGGCGAGCTGACTGTGGCGCGGGCCAAGCAGGTAACGATTTACGGCTGGCAGCGGCCGGTGAAGAAGTAAGGTTGCTTACGTAGGGCGGGTGAAACCCCATGTGTGCTAACCAAATTTTTTTTCATTAGCAAACATAGAAAAAACACGATGCCCACGCTCTCGGCATGGGGCTTAAATCCCCCCTGAAGCACGCCGAAACGAGGAACAAACGGGGTGGGGTAATCGTCAATTCGTGTTTGAGCGAAGCGAGTTGAATTGACGCCACCTCGATTGTCCGCAGTGAGGGGCCTTCGTGCTGTTTGGGGCGGCCTTCTTTGGCTTCGTTTCTTGGCCGTTCAAGAAAGGAAGGCCCCTGCGGTGGCCAACCGCTCCCAAATCAACGTGCCGAAGGAACTAAAAATAGCTTTTTGACTTTGGTTAGCGCCTATGGGGTGAAACCCGCGAGCTGTGTTGAAAAATACACGGGTTTCACCAGCCCTACGCCTGCATCAAGCGATGCCTTTTAGATCGACTGCTATTCAGGCCAGCACAGTTCCCGCTGGCTTTCAAAACGCCGATTTTCACCCGTAAACGGATCAACAAACTCAATCGCCCTTGCTAATAATTGCAAGGGGTGGCTGAAGTCGTCGCCTTTTTCGGGCAACAATTCTGGATACCAAGGGTCATTCAAAATAGGCACGCCTAGGGCGCTTAAATGCGTGCGCAGCTGATGCTTTTTGCCGGTGTGTGGCTTAAGGCGATAACGCGCCCACTCACCGCGTTGCTCGATTAGCTCGATATAGGTTTCGCTATTGGGCTCGCCTGGCGCTTCTTCCATGGTGAACATGCCCTGTTGCTCTTGCATAAAGCTGCGATGCACGCGGGGTAGCTCTAAATCAGCGCGAAAAGGCGCGATCGCCTCGTATTCTTTTGCCACATCGCGTTCAGAAAACAGCGCATGGTAGCCAGCGCGGCAGGCTGGATCGAGGCTGAACAACATAATCCCTGCTGTTTCTCTATCCAAGCGATGAATTGGCGCAATGTCGGGCGCTCCTAGCGACTTACGTAGTCGAGTCAGCAGCGTTTCTTGCAAATAACGCCCAGCCGGAATGCAGGCCAGAAAATGAGGTTTATCTGCGACGAGTAAGCGCTCATCCTGATACAAAATATGCTCTGCAAACGGCACAGGCGTTTCTTCCGGCACTTCGCGGTAATACCAGATGCGGCCATTAGGCTGGTAGCTACTCGCAACATTTAATACCTCGCCCTGATGATCAACAATCTCGCCACGCTCTAAACGCCCACGCAAAGTTTCTGCAGGCATATGCGGAAAGCGGGTGATTAAAAACGTCAGCAAATCAGGCCATTGCCCCGCAGGCAGCTGCAAAAAACTCGGGGCAATACCATCGCGATGCGGTAGGGGAGAAGTACGGCGTTTACTCATGAGCTGGGCAATAAAAGGCAAAGGAGCTGCAGTTTACGGGGCGGGGGCGGGGAAAGAAACCTTAGGCTCTGGTTCGGATTAATTTACTGTTTTTGAAACGTCGTCATTCCCGCATGCTTTTGGCGGGAATCTAGCTGCGCTGCTGGATCCCCGACTAAAACATTCGGGGATGACGGTTTGGCGTTGATTTTAGATTCATAACAAACAATTTTACTAAACCCTCGTTTTTCTCCGTGAAATTCCGTGTTCTCTGGGGTCGAAGTGGTTCAAGACCTGGGTTTCCCCACTGAACACGAGCAAATCACCCCCATTTGCCAATGGGATTTGTTCAGGGTGGGAGCGGCGGCGTTCACAATCGGGTAAAATCCCGCTTTTAAAGTATATGTTGGCCGCGATTTGCGGCAAAAGGATTGATATGAGTCTCAAATGCGGCATTGTTGGCCTGCCTAATGTCGGTAAATCGACACTATTTAATGCACTGACCAAGGCCGGTATTGCGGCTGAAAACTATCCTTTTTGCACCATCGAGCCAAACGTTGGCATCGTTGAAGTGCCGGATACACGCCTGGCTCAGCTTGCTGAAATTGTAAACCCACAAAAAATCCAATCGGCGATCGTCGAATTTGTGGATATCGCTGGCTTGGTGGCGGGCGCTTCCAAAGGTGAAGGCCTGGGCAATAAGTTTCTGGCTAATATCCGTGAAACCGACGCCATCGTAAACGTGGTGCGCTGCTTTGAAGACGACAACGTCATCCACGTAAACGGCAAAGTAGACCCGATTGCCGACATCGAAACCATTGGTATCGAGCTGGCACTGGCAGACCTCGCCACAGCAGAAAAAGTATTCACCCGCGATAGCAAAAAAGCCCGCGCTGGTGATAAAGAAGCCATCCAGATGGTGGCTGTGCTGGAAAAACTCTTGCCGCTCTTGAACGAAGGCAAACCAGCCCGCTCTGCAGGCCTGTCTGATGATGAAAAACTGGCTATCAAATCCCTGTGCCTGATGACCATCAAGCCCGCTATGTACGTGGCCAATGTGGCTGAAGATGGTTTCCAGAACAACCCGCTGCTCGATCGCCTGGTGGCCCATGCCAACGCAGAAGGTGCACCGGTTGTGGCTGTGTGTGCCGCGATTGAAGCTGAAATCGCCGAGCTGGATGATGCCGACAAGCAAGAATTCCTCGCCGAGCTGGGCCTGGAAGAGCCAGGCCTGAACCGCCTGATCCGCGCTGGCTACGATTTACTCGGCCTGCAAACCTACTTTACCGCCGGGGTAAAAGAAGTACGCGCCTGGACCATCCACAAAGGCGACACCGGCCCCCAAGCCGCTGGCGTAATCCACACCGACTTCGAACGCGGTTTCATCCGCGCCCAAACCATCTCCTTTGATGATTTCATCCAGTACAAGGGTGAACAAGGCGCCAAAGAAGCCGGCAAGATGCGCGCAGAGGGCAAGGAATACGTGGTGAAAGACGGCGATGTGTTGAATTTCTTGTTTAACGTCTAAATTGTCAGACCTGTTTCACGCAGTTTAATGTAGTTGCATTTTTAGCGTTAAAATAAAGAAAAGCCCTGATAAATCAGGGCTTTTCTGTTTATTGGTGTTGCAATTAGATTCACCTGCTTACGCTATTAAAGTGAGTACACAGGTGTATATGAAATTTGCCACGTTTGATTTTAGGTGTATATGATGCAGTATCCCTCCTGCAAGGATCTGCCAAATGCTAACCGATGCTCATTGCCGTGCTGCAAAGCCCCAAGAAAAGCTCTATCGCTTGAATGACGCGAGGGGGCTATATCTGGAAATCAAACCCAATGGTGTAAAGGCATGGCGTTTCCGCTTTAAGCTCAACGACAAAGCATCATGGTTTGCACTGGGTGACTACCCAAGCGTGACGCTGGCTCAGGCTCGTGAAAAGAGCGATGAAGTACGCAAGCAGGTGAAACTCGGTATCAATCCTGTGCAAAACCGGCAGCTTGAACGAATTAAACGTGAGCAGGATTCGGTGAATACATTCGAGGTGATTGCGAAAGAATGGATTGCACTCAAAGACTGGGAAGACATCACCATCACTCGGCGGCTGGATATGCTGAAGCGAGTGGTATTTCCAAGTATAGGTAAATTCCCAATTCGGCAAATCACCTCGGCACAGGTGCTTGAAATTCTCACCAAAACGGCCAAGCGGGGCGCTCCTACCGTCGCAGCTGAAGCTAAGCGAACCATGTCGGGTATTTTTGAGTATGCGGTAGCAACACTGCGGGCAGATAGTGACCCTGTGTGGGCGGTGCGAAAGGCTCTGCCTCCAAACAAAACCCAGCACAAGCAAGCACTCACAGCAGAAGAGGTCGGTAAACTACTTTCCGACTTTGCAGGGCATGGCAGTAATTTTCAAACACAGAAGGCGTTCCAGCTGATGTGGCTTACTTTGAGTCGCCCGAATGAATCGGTGCAGGCAGAGTGGGTGGAGTTTGATCTGGAGAAAGCGCTATGGACAATTCCAGCACGAAGAATGAAGGCTCGCAGAGAGCATGTTGTCCCATTGCCAACTCAAGCCATTACGCTGCTAAAAGCGATGCACCCAATCACCGGCCATACAAAATTCGTTTTCCCTAACCGAGATGATCGTGAAAGGCCAATGGCCGATGCTGCGCTTCGTCAGGCGCTAAAGAAACTAGGCTGGGCCACCAAGTACAGCCCGCATGGCACACGCACGACAGGTAGTACGCGCCTTAATGAGATGGGCTACCGCGCCGATGCTATTGAAGCGCAACTTGCCCATGCCGAACCCAATAGCGTTCGTCGTACTTACAACCATGCAACTTATCTGGACGAACGAAGGACGATGATGCAGGACTGGGCGAATCAATTGGATGAATGGATCCGCATTCATTCATAAATCCGGCTATCTCGCTAAAATTCGAGCCGAAGCTTAAACAGCTGCGGGTAAACTGAAAATTGCAGATTCAGCGCTTAGCAGTTCAAAAGTGCTGATACATTTCACCCCAAATGCGGCCGCAACATTTGGAATGAGAAATTTTTTCTTGTTGAGCGGGTCTTTCTTTTCATGTGTAACAATGGTCGAGCCGATCACCATTGCCTTAGCAATAAGCCAAGGATCTGCCCCAGATAAAAAGTCTGGCATTGCATTGGCCTTCATGCCGCCCTGATGTGCCACAACATACTCGACAACTTTCTGGTATGCCTGCTGAGTTTCTTGATCATCGACGTCAATGAAAAATTGATCCCAATCTTTGGCCCAAGTGGCTAAAAAGTCATTGCCTTTATCCAGCTCCTCAGCAACAAAGCTGATGCTAGATACGACTGCGGCAGCATTTTTTTGCTGAATCCACTCCCAATAAGCAGGGCAGAATGCGGGGTTGTAATAAAAATTCTTGGCCTGAATAAACGTATTTGAATCGAGCAAATATCTCATATGCTGAGCTTACCCGCGAATGTTGTTATTTTAGAGGGTTGTACACCTAAAAGATTTGCTGCATCACGTAATAGCATTTGACCACTTAATGCGGCAGCCACAACCGCTTGGCTTAAGCGTTTGCCATTGCGAGCACCCAGATTGGCGTAAAAATCACCGCTTCCGCTGTTATCATTACTTTTGCTTTGCCGATGCAGTTCAAGCTCGTTCCGATAGTACGTTGAATACTCATTGTCACTAATAAATCCCAGATCAGCCGCACGTTTAGCAACGACCAATTTACTAACTTTGAAACGGCTTGCGAGCCCTGCCAAGTTATCGGTCCAGAGAGCCAGCTCATCATTCCAAAAATGCTTTATTTCTGTTTCTGGAACTAGAAACTCGCCTGCAACCTGATTGCAAAAAGCCTCTTCTTTACGATCCACATTCCGGCTGAGATTGGAAATGCCAGAACTACCGATCCAAAGATGTGTAAGTTCATGAATCAGAGTAAATAGTCTGGCACTAGGCGCATCGGCACTATTAATAAAAATAACGGGCGCAATCGGATCGCTGATTGCAAATCCGCGAAACTCAGCGACATCGAGTTTACGACGTGTATTTGCGCCAACGATGCCGGAACGCATAACCAAAACGCCAGCGGATTCAGCATTTGCGATGATTTTCCGCAGGTACTCATCATGGTTAGGGTGCTGCTGCGGATCTGTAAAACCAAGCACTCTACGCATATCTGCCACAACATCGGCTACGCGGGATGTATAGCTGAACTTACCAATAAACGGCAAAGGTTGAGTACCTTGATCGATTAGGTATTCTTTAAACCAATCCTGTTTTTTAAGCGCATCTTTCACCATTTCTTGTAAGGCTGGGCTTGGCTTACCCAGTACGGCACCACCGATAGTCCGTAAATCTGGTATTGCTATGTCTTCTTCTGGTGGGGAGCTTAAAAACAGGTAACCAAATGGTACGTGCGTGGTATTAGCCCATTTTTGAGCCTGCTTGAATGTAGGTTGCTCTTCCCCTGCCTCCCAAGCAATGACCTTGGCTGGTTTGACCGCGAGCGTATCCGCAACCTGCTGTTGTGTCAGGTTGGCTCGCTGACGAGACCATGTCAGTAAGGAAGGGTTGATAAGGGCGGTGCTCATGATACCCAATGGTAGTATCAAAGCTTTGCCACTGTCTAGTTCGATGCATCAATGCGGCCAAAGCCACAGGTAGATCGGGTTTACAAGGGGGAAAAAATTATCGCTAGTGCGATAATCAGCCACAAAACCCCAAAATAACGGATGCTGGCGATTCGCCACTTCCATTTGATTTGAAATGCTTGCCAGCAGCTTATCCTCGCAGTGCCGTCCTTTTTTAAAAATTCGTCTGCTTCACGTTGCTCAGCCAAGAACAATTGATTATCAATTGGCTCATGATTAAATTTGCAGCTGGTTTTGATCGTTTGATATTTTAAGCGATAAGCTTCTACTTCATTCCATGTTATTGATTCTTGCGCATCAGTTTTTGCAAGAAGTAATGCAATCGACTCTTGGAAGTCATTCAACTCTTCCGCATTTTGATGTAGGGCCTCAGCCTTTGCTCCGTTGGCAGCACCTTGTTCAATCAGACTAATTGCCAACAGGAAAATACCTAAGCTGGCAGATAAACTAGTCAGGTAATTATTAATCTCTGGCTTGTCCTTGAAGTAGACAAGTTGAACGAATGCGATGACCACACTTAAAGATGAAAATAACGCTAGGCTAATTGTCGAGGATAATTCACGCAGTCTTAGTCTACGGGCAGCGTTATAGCGAGAGCTTGACGTTCTCCATGCTTTAGTTCGTAGCGCTATTAGATATGTTTTCATTTTGTGGAGGCTTGGGGGATGATGGGCAGGCCGTAGACTTATAAATCAGTCAGATCCTCTTCTTGTGCGCCACTATGGCCATAAGAAGGTTCAGCACAGAGTGCTGTTCCAGATTGAAATCCGGTATGGAGCACTTCCGCTCCCAAGCAGCTTGGGAGGTTTCGCTTGCGCGTAGCCGTACAGCCTGCGGGATTCATAGTACCTGAATCAACCATAAACCGCCCCTTCATCTGCATGCATTGTTGATAAAATATGGTGTACATAGCGCGCATATTTATCATCAATCTGTGCGTCGGTCAGTGCTTCATCGGGATCTAGACGACCACGCCGCTCTAGAAAGGCGAGCTTTTCCTCCCGGGTGCTGATTTCGTCATAGTTTCTGACATAGCCACCATTCGGGTTATGGCGCATTGCCCAATATGATTTCCGTAATGTTTTCAGGTCTGCGGGCGGCAGATGGTCAAACTCTGGTAAACGGTTAAAAAGACTTCTAATTGCATGGTCAATCCTATGAAGCAACGATTGATCTGTTATTTGGCTAAAGTAGGCAATCCAGCCGTACCGTTTTTGACCAGAAATTGCGCCAGTAATTCTATCGTTTAGCTCAAGCAAGAAAATATCAGCCAGACGTTCTTCCGTCAGATACTTATGCTTTTCCAGTCGATGTTTCTTGTTGTGTGTGAAATCACTAAATTTAGCGGCGATAGATTGCAGAAAACGCTCAATCGTCGCCGCTCGAACGGTGATTGTGCTGCCTTCAAAAACATATCCAAGGTAACCGAACGGTTTTGAAAGCTTAGCAATTTGAGTTTTCCCCGAGCTGGTTGCATGCAAAGACAATCCACGTCGTTTTAACCTACCTGCAAGTGATTCTTTTGCTCGTTTTACCAAATCTTGATCGCCATACATGATCACATCATCTACATATCGGTAGTACGTTACATCGAGCCGTTTCATTGCTTCATCAACGGGCTGCATATAGATTGCTGCAAGAATGTTGGATATGGCCAATCCTTGCGGCACACCCATCGCTGTTTTGTAATCAGCATGCCGATTACGCTTAGTATTTTTCGGTACGGTTGGGGTGAGTAGCGCATGGTGTATCAAGCGCAATGCTGCTTTGCTGCGTATTTTCTTTTTAAGTACCGTGATTAAGCGATCACGTTCAATCGAATCATAAAAGGTCTTGATATCGGTACAGCAAACCCATGTATCGTCAGGATCTCGGCCTTGTAGGTCTTCAGAAATTGCACGGACATAGGTGCTGGCGACATTGCGTGGTATGCATTCTGGAAATACGGCAGCGAGAAAGCGGTTAAGTTGAGCCAGTACGACACGATCACGAATGGTTGGGATGCCAATGAGTCGGGGTGGTTTATTCCGCCCCTTTGCTTTTAAGACTTCCAAATATGGCGCGAAATAATACGTGCCAGCAATGCACTTATTTGATGCGGTAACGAACTCAGCTTCAGCACGGGCAGAAAATTGAAACCCATTAATTCGGTCTATGCCTTTGCTTGTACTGGTGGCATGCTTGTCCTCAAACACGCTATATAAATCTATTGGCGCAAACAGTGATTCGAACAATGCTGAATCACTGATCTCGCCTGCTTCAAATGAAAGCTCTGCTGCGCTTTTTGTCATATTCAATGCCTAATTTATGCGCAATTTTCCACCAGCGTTTCGGCGAGGTGGGTTTGTATTTTTTGGCTGGTGGTGAGGCGTTCGCGCAGTTGGGCGCAGAGGGCGCGCAGTGCTTCGACACGGCTGACGATGCGTGATTGTTCGGAGAGGGGTGGAAGCGCAACTAAAAACCCGTTTAATGCTTCTTGATTAAGCTTAGGCATTTTCACTCGGTTTTCTGCAACTTTTACTTGCTCTAAAAACATCTGACTCAAAATGTAACGATGCAAATATTGTGGATGAATTCTTGCATTTATTGGGTACATATCCGCACTACACAGACCATCAAAATCAACAATCACTGCTTTTGATAACGATGGACGAATTTTTGAGTAGAGTATTTGACCAGACTTAAAAAGGTGATTAGAACTTGTAACACCGGCCTCACTTACAGTTCGCCGTCCAATTAATCTACCTGTGAATTTTTCTATTAAGTCCGGAGCAACCTGCTCTGAATTTAGGTATTCGTCTGGACTGACTAGATTAGAAGCTATGTCAGCAATGGCAGCAAACCTCACCCACTCCCACCCCAGCGGCAGGTCGAATGGTTTTTCTTCGTCGGTTATTGCTGGTAGTGGTTTGTCTTTTTTGATTTTGCCCTCGGCAATCAGCCGGTCTTTTTCGGTGCGGATTTGCTTGAGCAGCTCGCTGGCGGGGTGGTCGTTGTGGTCTTGTGGAACCAGCAGGCCACGTACAGCGAGTTGGAGTAGGGTTTGTTCGAGTGCGTCGACGGCGGCGGGTCTGTCGAGGATGAGGTCAAAGTGGCTGGCCAGCCGTGCCCAGTTTTCCTGCAAAGCGTGCGCCGATTCGCTGGTGGCGAGCGCGTCGAATAGCGTGGCGGTAAGTCGGGCGTGTTGCTTGGCCTCCAGCTTTCCGTGCGTTTCCAGCGCATTACACAGCTCCATCAGCTCTTCGACCTTAGCCACGATGCGGGATTGTTCGGCGAGTGGGGGGAGGCCGATGACTGTATCAATAATTTTTTCACGCGAAATATTCGGTTGTGCTCCACCAGCCCCCATCCCAATGAAGTGGGGTTTTAATGCCTTGAGAACGAGAAGCAAATATCTACGTTCAAGGCATGAAAATGGCGTGCACGCACAAACAGCTTGATTTGTTGTACCCACCACGTTCTGGATGGCTGTTTTGCCAATTGTGGCTCCGTACATCGCAATAAGAACGTCGCCAATGTTGTTTAATCGAAGCGAGCATTCTTTGAGAGCCAATTCCGTGACAGTTTCTTCTGATTGGTCGATGTAGTCTGCGATTAATTCGCCTGACTTGAACCACGGAATTTCACCCCCGTAATAAGCAGTATTGTTTCGAGATGGGGTCGCGCCAGCGCCCCAATCCCCGAGACTGCCAAGTCTTGCCCATTCCCATCCGATTGGAAGCTCATGGTTCAGTTCTGCCTCGTCAATCGATGGTAGCTCTTTACCTTTTCTGATTCTCTTCTCAGCAATCAGCCGGTCTTTCTCGACGCGGTTTTGCTTCAGCAGTTCACTGGCCGGTTCATCGTTCGCATCTTGCGGCACCAGCTTGCCCTGCACGGCCAAACTTAAAATCAGTTCTCGCAGCCGTTTGATGCCATCTGGCGCGGTGGCTAGCAGGTTAAAACCTTGAGTCAACTTCATGCCTTGCCCTCCAGCGCGGCGGCGAGGATGGCTTTAAGCTGGTCGCGAATCGCTTGCGCGTCGGCTTGCAGGGCTTGGTATTGCGCCAGCAGCTCGTCGGGGTCGTGGCTGATGACTTCACCCACATGCGGGTTTTTCTGGTCAAGGTTAAAGCCTTTGGCGCGGATGTCAGCGATGCTAACTTTCCAGGCAAATTCGTTTTCGACGCGGCTAGCGAAGCCATCGGCCTCGTTGCCCCACCATGCTTTTTCGACGTCGAATTCGTCGATGCGAATCGGCTTGGTTTTGCTGTAGCTCTTGTAGCCGGTGGGGTATTGATGCTCGTAGTACCAGACTTCTTTGGTCGGCTGGCCTTTGGTGAAGAACAGCAGATTGGTTTTAATGCCGGTGTACGGCGCGAACACGCCATTGGGCAGGCGCACGATGGTGTGTAGATTGCATTCGGTCAGCAATTTTTCTTTGATGCGTGTTTTCACGCCTTCGCCAAACAGCGTGCCATCGGGCAATACCACAGTGGCGCGGCCATTGTGTTTCAGCAGCTCGGTAATCAGCACCAGGAATAAGTCGGCGGTTTCTTTGGTGCGGATGTCGGCAGGGAAATTGGATTCTGTGCCCGGCTCCTCGGTGCCGCCAAAGGGCGGGTTGGTGAGGATGACATCGACCATATCCCGTGGGCCATAGCTGGCCAGCGGCTTGGTAAGCGTGTTGTCATGGCGGATTTGCGATGGCACTTCAATGCCGTTGAGCAACATATTGGTGACGCAGAGCAGATGGGGCATTTGTTTTTTTTCAACGCCATAAATGGCTTGCTGCAACAGGCTCTCGTCTTCCACCGACTTTACTTGTGTGCGTAAATGCCGCAGGGCACAGCTTAAAAAGCCGCCCGTACCGCAAGCAGGGTCGAGTACTTTTTCGCCCAGCTGCGGGTTGACCATATCGACCATAAACTGTGTAACCGCGCGCGGCGTGTAGAACTCACCGGCGTTACCGGCATTTTGCAGGTCTTTGAGGATTTTTTCGTACAGGTCGTTAAACAGGTGGCGGTCTTGCTGGCTGTTAAAGTCGATTTCATTGATTTTGTTAATCACTTGGCGCAGCAACTGGCCGGACTTCATATAGTTAAACGCGTCTTCAAATACCGACTGCACTACAAAGGCACGCGGGCTCATGATGGCATCGGCATTCAGGCTTTTGAGGGTGTTAAACAAATCGTTATTTACAAAATTCAGCAGCTCATCCCCTGTAATGCCTTCGGCATCTGCTGCCCAGTTACGCCAGCGCATTGATTCTGGCATGGGCGACTGATACATATCCCGCATCATTTCGATCTCGGTTTCCTGGTCATCAAAAATCTTTAAAAACAGTAACCAGGAAAGCTGGGAAATGCGCTGCGCGTCGCCATCAATACCGGCGTCTTGGCGCATGATGTCTTGGATGGATTTAATAAGGGTGTTGCTGATGGTCATGGTTAATTCCGTTCGGACAGAGCCCGTTATTTATTCGTTTGCTCTGAGCTTGTCGAAACTTTGCTGCGACAAGCTCAGTGAGACTATTGATACAGGGCGTGTTCTAGCTCGCGTACAGCCTGCAGGTATTGTGGCCGCCCGCCAAAGGATTTGATTAATTCGAATGGCGAACCTAAAGGCGCAAAATCGGGGTTTTTTAGTACATTGCTGTCTTCAACATTGGCAATGCCATTGTCGGCATATTTATCGAGTAGTTTTTCCAGCACTTTGCGCGATATTTCGCCATATTTGCCGAAGTAATCGCGCTTTTTCACTTGATCTGCCCGTTCACGACGGGTCAGTGGTTTTTGGCCGAAGGCAATGTGACAGATTAAATCGAATGGGTCGAGGTCTTTATTGCCGGTTTCTTTGGCCAGCTCTTCAAACAATACGCCCTCTGCTTCCAGCTCGGTAATGATGGCCTGTTTTTTGTCGGTATCTGTCCAGCTTTGTAAAAATTCATCCAGCGATGCAAAGCGTTTATTGAGTTGAATGCGGCTGTAATCTTTAAGCGATTCGGTGATCAATTTGCCATCCGGGCCCATATATTGAACGCGCTCGTTCACTACAAAAACGGATACATCATTAATCACATACTTACGCCGTGGCTCGCCTTCTCCGGGGCCTTCTCCACCGCCGTATTCGCCTGGTGGCTCATTAATCGGTAAACCCTCACCCTCACCCTCTGGCTGTGGATAGTCTTCTGGCGGGGCGATGGGGCCTTCGGGTTCGGGGGAGTAGATGACGACGGGTTCGCCATCAAAATCCGGATCGGCAAAGTTTTCGGTGGCTTTTTTGAAGTCTAAAATCGTAAACCACAGCTTGTCGTAGTCTTCGTTGATGCGGGTGCCGCGACCAATGATCTGCTTGAATTCGGTCATGCTGTTGATGGTTCGGTCCAGCACGACCAGCCTGCAAGTTTGTGCATCAACGCCGGTGGTCATTAAACGGCTGGTAGTGGCAATCACCGGATACTCTTTGCGTGGGTTGATAAAGTTATCCAGCTCCAGCTTGCCCTCTAAATTATCCCCGGTGATTTGCATCACGTACTTTGGGTTGGAGCTGGCAAGGTCGCTATTGCAGTTAATCAGGGCCTGGCGCATGCGGCTGGCGTGGTCGATATCTTCGCAAAACACAATGGTTTTGCTCATCCGCCCTGTGGCATGCAAAAACTCGGTGATCCGTGTAGCAACGGCTTCATCGCGTTGTGTGAGCACCAGCGCTTTGTTCATGTCTTTTTGATTGTAAATGCGGTCTTCGACCAGCTGGCCTTTGGCATCCACTTTGCCAGCTGTTGGCCGCCAGCCTAAGTCTTTATCCAGATCAACGCGGATCACTTTATAGGGCGCAAGAAAACCGTCTTCAATCCCTTGTTTGAGCGAATAGGTATAAACGGGCTCGCCAAAGTAGGTGGTATTGGATACTTCGGTGGTTTCTTTGGGGGTAGCAGTTAAGCCAAGATGAGTAGCCGAGCTGAAATAATCCAAAATGGCCCGCCATGCCGAATCTTCCCTGGCGCTGCCGCGGTGGCACTCATCAATCACAATTAAATCAAAGAAATCAGGGCTGAAGTCTTTGAAAATATTTTGTTCTTCCTCGTTGCCGGTCACCGCCTGATAGAGCGATAGGTAAATCTCGAAAGACTTATCAACATTACGGTTTTCGATCTTGGTCATTGCCCCGGCAAAGGGTTTGAAGTCATTCGCTTTGGTTTGATCAACCAGGATATTGCGGTCGGCTAAAAACAAGATCCGCTTGGCGCTGCGTGCTTTCCATAAGCGCCAGATAATCTGAAACGCGGTATAGGTTTTGCCCGTGCCGGTTGCCATCACCAGTAAGATGCGTTTTTGCTGCTTGGTTACGGCTTCAATGGCGCGATTAATCGCATTAATCTGGTAATAGCGCGCTGAGCGACCACCGTGATAGTCCTGTGCATAGACAGGCACATGCTCAGGGGCTATGCCTTTCCAGGCTAAATAACGCTGCCATAGCTCATCTGGCGATGGAAACTCTTCCAGCGAGATTTCGCGTTCCAGAACGCCATCGGTGAGGGTTTTATCGTGAAAAACAAAGCCATCCCCATTGCTAGAAAATGCAAATGGCACATCCAGCATTGCAGCATAATCCAACGCCTGCTGAATGCCGTCCCGTACGGAGTGCTTATTGTCTTTCGCTTCAACAATGGCCAGCGGTAAATTAGGCTTGAAGCTCAAAACATAATCGGCACGGCGGATGGACTTTTCATCTCGTCCCCCCTTATTGCCCCGCACGACGACGCGGCCTGCTGTGAGGTTTACTTCTTCCCGTAATTGCGTGAGCTTATTCCAGCCCGCCGATTCTAAGGCTGGAGTAATGAATTTGGTGCAAATATCCCGCTCGGACAGCTTTTTCTTATCCATTACTCAAACCTAGTATGTAGCTTACATAAGGCCGTAGATTTTACCTGATCTGCGCAGGGTTGGTTTGAAAGCTTGAATCTTGACAAAGCTGACTTAGATAAGAAGTGCTTATGGTTATTGATTGCTCGGCTAGTTGTATTTGAACAACATGAATTACATCTCAAAATGCTTGTTAATTACTTGCCAAAATGCCTGTTAGAAAAATATTTATTTTGATGTCTGCTTTCTTTTGATTTTTATATTTTTCATAAACTTAGTGCTTGTTAGAAATTTGATTTTTCCGATGTTCGTTGATTTCAATGAGAAAATTGCAGCGTAATTTTTAGCTTGATAAGTGTTTTCAATTTGTTGAAACTTAACTCTTGTTGTTTCACCTGCTGAGTTAATTATGAATCAAATTCTTAGGTATTCAGATCTAGAAGAGATGCTTGGCTTAAATAGAGTAACTGTTTGGCGTCGTGTTAAAAATGATCCTACTTTTCCAAAACCAATTAGGTTAGGTGGAAAAAAGACGAGCGCTGTTGGTTTTTTGAAAAGCGAGATTGAATTGTGGCTATCCGAACAAATGGCTGAACGCCATAGTGGAAAGTGAGGGCGCGAAAATGTCTTTTAATAATAGTTGCTCTGAAATTATTGTTTTAAAGGAAAAACTAAACAAAAATTTCACTCCAATTCCAAATTTCTTTATAAGAGATAAGCGTCTCGATTTTAAATCAACTGGATTATTAGTATATCTTCTTGCTTGTAAAAGTGGCTCTCTAATTAGTATAGAGTATTTGTGCAAAGTTAAGCTGGACGGAGAGTCTGCGATTCGAAGTGCTAAAGCTCTGCTGGAGAAATTGGGTTATTTAAAAGTAATAAAATGCAGAGATGATACGGGTCGTTTTAGTCGTGTTCAGTGGATTGTTGCAAATTATACCGATGCGGTTTTAGATTATCCAGAACGTGAAAATCCAGTGCTGGATAAACGTGTTGAAGAGTTTCCACGTCTGGAAGAACAGCAACATATAAGTACTGATGTTGTAAACATAACTAAAAACATAACAACAACTACTACAGAAGATTGGCTTTCTTGCTTTGAAGATAAAGGAAAATGTTGGCTGTGGTTGTGTGGCAGGATTGGAGTTGAGCCTGATAAAACTCATCTACTTTTTGGTGATTTATCTACTGACTTGGCAATTGATATTCTGTGTGAGGTTTATTCTATAAAAAAACAAGGTGGGATTAAGAAAACAGAGTCTCAATTAATTAATTCATTAATAAGAGCTGCGAATGCGAGTAAATTTAATTTGTCTGCTGGACTGTCTTTGCGTACAGATTTACCGAAAATTGTTCATGGTCATGAAGAAGATAAAACTGAACCGGAGGCGGTTTTTTATAAAAAACCAAATGATATTATTGCGCATAAAAAAGCAATGAGTGTAATTAATGGCATTTGGTCGCCGATAATTGGTGGTAAATGATCTTTTTTATTTTTAGTTGTGAAATTATATTTGATTTTTGATTGTAATTTATGGTGATTTTTTTATTCTTTTATAGGAGGTTAAATTATAAATGAGTATGATTTTTTAAATGCTGCTGTTATGGAAAGCACCGCATTCGGGTGGAGGTGAATTGTTGCAGGATACGTTAGTATTTATGGAGTGGGAGGAAATATTAAAGATGAAAATGTGTATGTTAAATAAATAGTTGATTTTTGTAACAAATTAGATTTCGATGAGATAATTTTTGAGAGAAATATAAGCTCTGATGATTTAGAATTTATTCGTGAATTTTGTGAGGTTGCAAGTAAGTGCAATATTGAAAAGTTAGAGGAATTGGCTCGCCAAAACTGGCGAAAAATTGTTGAAGAAATGAGTGAGTCTGCTTAGCCAATTTGAGGAGGGCTCTTGGCAAAGTATTAAGCTGTGAGCCCCTTTAAAATAGCGTTTATTAATAAAATGAGCTGTTTTATTTATTGCCAGTCAATTTGATCTTCCCACTGTCATCCAAGCAATCAAACCGGTCCACATTCATGATCAGGGCCCGGTCGATATTGTTACCGGATTTCTTAGTTTGGGCTGATCCCGTCATATAAAGATTGCAGATGAAGTAGCCGTAACGATTCTTAACGCTTTCGACGTTTCGGAAGTCGTTAGCGGAGCCCGTCAGCAAGAAGGGATCTGGCAGAATCTTTAGTGCAATGTTATTGCCGCGGCTGACTGAATGAGCACCATAGCTAATATCGGCCACGTAAGCTTTGGCCTGCTGGTCGAACCAGTGAATGCCGACTTTGGTCCGTACAAAGAATTGATTTTTTCCCTTTAAATCACTGCTCACCTTATTCGCAAAATCAACAAATGCCGCTTTGATCTTTTCACGGTCTGCGCCGCCCCAGCTCAGTTGAGCAAGTTCTGGCGACGTCTGGATTTCTTGTTGTTTGGCATTGGTTGCCATTCCTTGATAGAGCCTTGCACATTCATCGACTTCATCCGCTCGCAAGCCTTGGCTTGACAGCGATGCATGCAGTAGTGCATAGCCGCATGCATTGCTTAGCGCAAAAATGCCTCGTGGTGTTGCATTGAGTGCTTGTTTTTGCTCGGCTAAAACAATGGCCGTGCCATTGGTATAGAAATTGGCATTACTACGCTGAATTGGCTGTTCTGTACTTGTTGCTTGTGGCAATGGCAGAATTTTGGCTGGGCTGATGGTGACTTTGGTGCTGCCGTCCGGCATTGCGGTGCTTGTGCAGCCGACTAAAGCGCAGGCGGACACGCTGGCAATCATAAATGCAATTTTCATGGTTAGCCCGCCCAGATGCATGACAAGGCTATGTTGCCGGTGCTGCTGTTACCCGCCTCAATATGCCCGCCTTTAATGGTGCGGTAGTAGCGCCCATCGTTGGGTTTTAATTTGGCGGCTTGCGCCAGATTTTTTAGCTCGCTTTTAGCCAGAGTGAAGCTGTAGCTCGTTCCCGTATCGTTATTCTCAGAAATTTGAACTTGATGAATTTCAAAGCCAAATACTTTGATCGGCTGGCTTAGAGTGTAATTGCCGTTTAAGTCTGATTCATGTAGTTCGGTTTTTTCTTTATTGCCTAAAACCGTTCGAATAGCCGGGGTATTGGCGAGTCGCTGCTTGCATTCAAATGCGTTTTGTACCGCAGAGAGGGGATTATTGCTGGGGGCTGCGAGAGCCACATTGCCGACGGCAAGGGCCAGAGAAATGATGATCGTACGATGCACAGTTTGCTCCACAGAATGTGAAAATAATCAAAATGTGCTGCGCCACTGTACTCAGGTTGATTGATTGTCTTTATTGGCCGCTGGTTCTTCTGCAGAGGGCTTGGCTAATAGATCTAGCACATCAAGGTGCAAAATATCGGCCAATCTAGCTAGTATCAGTAGTGATGGATTAGCGATACCACGCTCTAACTGCGAAACATAAGTTCGATCCACTTCAGCGGTTAAGGCGAGCGCTTCCTGCGACAATTTTGCCGTTTTTCTGGCCGCCTTAATATTCAGTGCCAACCGTTTCCTGAGTTGTTCGTAATCTTGTGTCATCAGACGCAAGAATGAACATTTGGTGACTACAGCTCCACGGAATATAATCTACAATTATGATTATATTCTACATTTCACCAAGCTGACGATATCTATTGGCATGGTGTGGCTAATAATAGAAATGTGAGGCTGAAATCAATTATGAGTAATTACTATGGCTCGCTTGATCATGCACTGGCGGAGCGGCACTCCGGGCATCTGATTGGTTTTAGCGAGGGCATTGCGAAAGGTGTGTTGCATGGGCAAACGGTTGGCTACAACCAAGGGGTTGAAGAGGGTTATGACCAAGGCTTAAGCAATGGATACAGCCAAGGCTATCGTGAGGGTTATGACGCTTGTGTTGATGTAGCAAACGCTGAAATTCAAAAATGCATGGGCTATATTCGCCAGCACGTTGCCGATAAAAAAGCGATGTCAGGGCAAATTGCCACACAACATGCTTTGATTTTACAAATGAAAGAAACACTGGATGCTCTGGGGCAGGAAAATCAGCAGCATCGAGCATTGGAGCCAAAATTAAGGCAATGTATTAAAGATTTTGAAGCGGCTAACCAAAGATTAACTGGGCAACTAATTGAACTAGATGCCCGATTAGCAAGACGAAACGATGAGTTTGCAGCTCAAATTAGCCAATACAACCGGCTTGTCATTTTTATGAATATTTCACGCCATGTTTTGCAGTCGCTGACTGAACAAACTGGTGCAGTTGCCGAGCAAGTACGAGCGCTGTTTACTAAGAACTATCAGCAGCAAATTGCACGTTCGATTGAGAAGGGTACGATTTCAACCCCACTGGCAGACGATTCTGTATTTCAGAGCTCTCTGCCGCAAACGCATGCTTTTATTTGTAAAATGCTTGGACGATAGAGTGCTCATTTTTCCTAAACTGAGAGCACTCGTCGTTTATTGCGCCGATCCCATGGATCGCTTAGCAATCGTTGATTGGCAGGTCTATTCAATATCCTGAATAGATCTCAGTAAGCACCCCCTCTCTAAGATATTGTTCGAGTAGCTCTGCATGATGGTATCTGGGCGGCAATCAAAATAGCGATGCCTGTATCGGGGGCTGCGAAGATCGACGTTGCGGGCTTGCCACCGCCTGCAAGAGTTCCGCCGGATAGTTTTGCAGCCACTGGCGGGCTTGTTCTGGTTTTTTACAGCTTAGCCAAGCGTCGTAATCGTTCTCGGGAATGATTACCAGATTACGCTTTTCATCATTGGGCTTGTGCATTCGCTTCATTAGCGAATGTTCATCGGCGTTGATGGTAATTTGAGTGAACGAATAGCTGCGCCGTCCGCTGTCTTCTTCCCATGCGCGCCATAATCCAGCCACCGCAAACGGCATATCATTCAATAGGCTGATTTGATGCCGCACGGCTTTGCCTGATTCGTAGCAGGGTTCAAAAAATCCCAGCATCGGTACCAGGCATAGCTGGCTACGTTGCCATGCTGCTTTGTAACTTTTCAGTTGGCCGATGGTTTCTGCCCGCGCGTTCATGGTGCTGTAGCGCGCCCCCGGCGGCAGTTTTACCTTGGGCAGAAAGCCATAATTTGCCACCACCACTTGTCGCCCTTGCCGTCCGTGCACAAGCATAGGCGCAGCGTAGTCTTGCCAGACTTCTTCAGGCCAGTCGGCTTGCGGCTCAGCTGCGGCAAAATGGCTGAGTACCAGCCGTTTAGGAATTGGAATGTAGTTTACGCACATAAATTAGAACGTTCGTTCTATAATATTCTGATTCAGATGGTTTCAGGATAATCCGATGTCACTTTATTTGCATCCCCCTGCTCCGGCTATGCCTGAGCCACCCTTGCTGCTGATCCCCCTCATGGGCGTCTCTGTTTCAGCGGGCTTTCCATCCCCTGCCGAAGATTGGGCGGAAGAGCGTGTAGATCTGAACGTGCGCTATGTGCAGCATGCCGAAGCCACTTTTTATTTCACCGTTTCAGGTGACAGCATGGTCAGCCCCATTGCTGAACATTCGATTCCTGATGGTGCCACCTTGATTGTGGATCGTGCCTTAAGCGCTAAGCATGGCGATATTGTTGTGGCGGTTATTGATAATGATTTTACAGTGAAGCGGCTCTATTGCAGGAATAAGCGCTTGGCCTTGCTGGCCGAGAATCCGGCCTACCCACCTATCGTGCTGGGTGAGGAACAAGAACTGTCCATCTGGGGTGTGGTTACGGCATGGATCGTGAGGCCGCGATGATTGCGTTGGTGGATGTAAACAACTTCTATGTATCCTGCCAGCGGGTGTTCGAGCCCCAGCTGAATGGCAAACCTGTAGTGGTGCTCTCCAATAATGATGGCTGCGTAGTAGCGCGCAGTGCCGAGGTCAAAGCCATGGGCATTAAAATGGGCGCTCCCTGGCATCAATTGCGCGACTTTGCCAGGCAACAAGGCATTATTGCCCGCAGCAGCAATTACGCGCTGTATGCCGATATGAGCCATCGTGTCATGACGATACTGGGCCGCTTTAGTCCAAACCAAGAGATTTACAGCATTGACGAGTGTTTTCTGAGTTTTGCGGGTTTACTACAAGACCATACCGAGCTGGCACAGACTATTCGCCAAACAGTGTTGCAATGGACAGGCTTACCGGTATGCGTGGGCATTGCGCCGACCAAGACCCTAGCCAAACTGGCCAATCATATTGCCAAGAAACAAGCCCCATTTAACGGGGTATGCGAATGGCAAAAACTGAGTGCAGACCAGCAAACAGAACAAATGCAGGCCCTGGATGCCGGAGAGGTATGGGGCATAGGCCGCAAAATATCAGCAAGGTTGGCGCAGGAAGGGATTCACACCATTGCCGATTTGCGTGCAGCAAACGCTGAGCTGATTCGAAAACGCTACAGCATTGTTGTGCAACGCACTGTGCATGAGTTGCGTGGTATCTCGAGTATTGAAATGGAAGAAGCACCGCCCGATAAACAACAAATTCTATGCTCGCGCAGCTTTGGCCAAGCCATCTATGCCGAACAGGAATTGGCTGAAGCCATCAGCACCTATATCGCCCGTGCTGCAGAAAAACTCCGCAAACAAGGCTCTGTGGCAGCGAGCCTGGCCGTGTTTATCCGCACCAATCCATTCCGGCCCAAAGACCCGCAATACAGCCAACACATCCTGGTTCCGCTCACCCAAGCCAGCGACGACACACTGCTACTCACCCGTGCCGCGCTATGGGTTCTCAAACGGATCTATCGAAGAGGATTTGCCTATGCCAAGGCGGGCGTCATGCTCTGTGATCTGCAGCCCCGCACTGCCGTGCAAGGCCACTTATTCCTACAAACCGCCGACTCAATCAAACGAGCAGCTCTTAACAAAACCATGGACGACATCAACCGCCAATGGGGACGAGGTGCCATCCGCGTTGCCAGTGCAGGTTTTAACCAAGGCTGGAAAATGCGCCAAAACAATCTATCGCTCCACTGGACCACGCGCTGGGAGGATCTGCCTGTTGCTCACTGATTTAGACACATAATACGGCACATAATACGGCACATAATACGGCACATAATACGGCACATAATACGGCACATAATACGGCACATAATACGGCACATAATACGGCACATAATACGGCACATAATACGGCACATGGCTTACAATGTTTGAATGTATCGTGGAAGTTCTTGCTGTGATACTTAATTGAGTGTCTTTAAATGTGTTGTTTTTGTGTATAAACAATGCATTTTTAATTATCCTCTTTTTAATCAATCGATTAGCCTGTTAAAAAAATGAATAACACATTTTTTTGTCAAATTGAATGGTTTTAAATTTTTCGTATGTTGTAATTGATGAGATGGGTTGTGGTGTATGGGTTTTCTCAAAGTTATTTTTTTATTTTTCCTACGTGAAATTTTTTAATTGAATTTTTTGTGTTTTTTATAATTATGTCACATCGGGCTGTGTGCTATTTTTATTGATCAGAGAACTATTCTCTGATCAATAAAATGGAGCGTGCCATAATGGATAGAGTTACAGAAATTGAATTTGCAGGAAATGTAGCTAGGCTTTCAAATTTGATTGAATCAATAAAGCAGGAGAGGGAGTGCTTTTTATCTGATGCTATCATTTGTAAGACATCAAAAAAGACAAAGGGAGAGTATTCAAGAATCGGTAGGAAGCTGTTCCATTCTTCAGTAGAAATAGGCTTATTGAATGTCTTTGGTAGGATAAATAATAAAAGATATTTCTATAAGTCACTTGCCGCAGCAAAATATTATTTTTACCAAGATCAATTTTTTGAGTACTTGAAAGAAGTAATTGAAAAAACTTCAAATGTTAATGATTTATCTCATTTAGATTCAGTTTGTGATAAAGGTGAAAAATATTTAAATTTTTTAAAAGAACTGCAAGAAGTACTTGGCCGTAAGTTTCAAGGTGCCCTGACTAAGAAGAAATCAAAGCGAATGGCTCTTGCTGGCTTACCCAAAGATTGGATGATTGAATTGGCCGAGCGAGCTAAAGAGAGCAAATATTATACAGAGATTTTAATTTCTGCATTAACTGGGTGCCGTCCGGCGGAGCTTAAGAATGGAGTGCGGGTGAGTCGATTTTTCGACGAGGCGTGTAATAGTGATTGCATCGCGTTTGATATTAACACTGCAAAACACAAAGACCAAAGTGCTCAACATGTAAGAAGGCTTGTCTTTAGTTTAAATAATCCTAATGAATTGTTAAGTTTACTAATGAATCAATTTGAGTATGAATTGATTGATGATGACAATAGTTTCACATCGTTTATCAGCAGTGAAATAAATTTCACCGTTGCAATAAGAAGGCTTGGCGCAGAATTATGGCCAAAACATCATGCATCAATTACTGCATATTGCTTCCGGCATCAATTTGCGGCTAATTTAAAGAAAAATGGGAGTTCGGAATTTATTTCTGCCGCACTCGGGCACACGTCTGAGAAGACAAAAAAGAATTATGGCTTAGCAAATCAAAGTAGAGGAGGTGCAGTACCATTGCGAATAGAAGAAAGCTGCGATGGTGAATTAATCCGCACTATTCATAATGAATATCACACTGATTATGATTGTTTAAATTTAAGACCTTAGTCATTAATATTTGAAGCACAACTCATTGAGCTTGTGCTTCAAAGTATTAATTGTAAATAGATCACTTATGAGCCTGTAACTAAAATTGTGTAAATGCCTTTGGCCGATTAACCTCTTCCCGAGGATATTTCATGTCAGGCATCACAATGGACCGTCAAAAATTA
>Ga0247722_10000329_pt1 | contig 30351 bp, 53 predicted proteins | sample MSEWelMarce3H_FC_FD_189094 | JGI IMG/M metagenome (GOLD analysis project Ga0247722, IMG submission 189094) | Subsurface sediment microbial communities from gas well in West Virginia, United States - MSEEL Well Study Marcellus 3H_FC | ecosystem: Environmental > Terrestrial > Deep subsurface >... | reverse complement strand
TGCTAATATTACTTCTAGTGCTACTGTATCTAGTGATTCAATAAGAATAAGAACTTCTACTGGAGCAATTAATGGAGTATCAACAGTTACAGCATTGGGTGGAGTTGAATATTCAGGCTATGCAGAGATTACAGGCATTGCGACAGTATCAAGCACAGCAATTGCAGTATTTAGCGCATCAGGCTCAATTAGTAACTCAGCTACTGTTAGCTGTTTAGGAAGAATACTAGGGGACAATTGGACTTTAGACACTATTGGTTCTGAGTCTTGGACACCTGAAACACCAGAAACTCCTAACTGGCAAGATGTAAATGCAAGTAATGACTCTTGGACAGATGTATCAGTAAGCTCTGCTGTATGGTCTTCTGTCTCTAATGGCACAGAACAATGGGTAAATAAATGAATCAAAGAATAACTTTTAGCGAGTGGTTACCAGACCAACCTTCTGTGACAGGCGCATTGATGAAGGCAGAGAATGTCTACTCAAGAGCTGTAGGATATGGTGCTATTCCATCTGCTGCTGACTATTCTGGTGCTGCATCTGAAGATTTAAACAATGTGGTAGCTGGTAGAAACCCTGATGGCACAGTAACAATCTTTGCAGGAAGTGCAACAAATATCTATAAATTAGACTCTAATGACTTCTCTTTAGATGATGTATCAGGCTCAACTTATGGTACACCTGCTACTGGCAGATGGAGATTTACTCAATTTGGTAACAGATTGATTGCTGCTAATGGATATGACAAGTTACAAGGCTGGTTATTAGGTACTTCTACTGCATGGGCTGATTTAGCTGCTGATGCTCCAAAATCTAAGTTTGCTACAGTAGTTCGAGATTTTGTAGTGACTGCTAACATTTATGATGCAACTACACCATTGCCTTTTAGAGTTAAATGGTCTGCTTTAAATGATGAGACAAGTTGGACAGACTCAGCAACTACTCAGTCTGATTATCAAGAGATTCCTGATGGTGGCACAGTCGTAGGTATTACAGGCGGTGAATTTGGCTTAATCCTAATGGATAGATCAATTTATCGCATGACTTATGTCGGTAGCCCATTGGTATTCCAATTTGACAATATCACTAGAAATCTAGGCTGTTACGAAGCTAACTCAGTTATCCAGTATCAAGGTGTTACTTTCTTCCTATCAGATGATGGTTTTTACTCTTGTGATGGTCAGAATGTCGTATCAATTGGTGGTGAAAAAGTAGACAGATACTTCTTCTCAGATGTAGATGAGTCATATCTTTACAATATGTCTGCTGCTATTGACCCATTTAGAAAGCTAGTATTTTGGGCTTATGCAGCAAAAGGTCAAGGCGGTAATGTTAATAAGCTATTGATTTATAACTTCCAGACTAAGAAATGGTCTAGTGGAACTACAGATATTGACAGAATTGCATCATCTTCTACACCTTCTATCAGTTTAGAGGGTTTAGATATTGTTTCTGCTTCTATTGATGCTTTAGAAACTAGCCTAGATTCTAGACTTTGGGTAGGTGGTAAGTTAATGCTTGCTGGCACTAGAGGTACTAAAATCATTACATTTACAGGTGCAAATTCTACTGCTACAATTCAGACAGGAGACTTGTCGGCTGAAAATCGTAAAACTGCTGTTACTTTAGTCCAACCGATTGTAGATAATGGTTCTGCTAGTGTTGCAATTGCTTCTAGAAAGCTACTAACAGAACAAGTAATTTTTGGCTCATCAACTGCTGCTGACTCAGAGAATAGGGTTTCTATTAGAAGCATGGGGACATACCATAGACTATCGTTTACTCCTACTGGAGATAACTGGACTACAGCTATCGGTGCTGATGTTGAGCTTGTTCCTATGGGTGGTCGATAATGTTTAGAGTATTACCACCTTTCGGAGCAGACCCTAGGGGTGTAGCCGAAGTAGTCAATGGCATTATGAATGGCAAGACCAATAATACTGGTTCTGTTACTTTGGCTACTGGTGGAGCAACAAGCACTACTATTACAGATGCTCGTATTGGTGTAGATTCAGTTATATTGCTTAGTGCAACAGATGATATATCTTCTACTGCTTACTATCCTTATTTAGGGGTGCAAGATAGCACAGATCAAGTAGCTGCAAATACAACAGATGTAAATATCATTACTTTTGATACAACAGACTATGCTTTAGGTGCAAGTCTTGTTGATAGCACAAAGCTAAAAGCTGGCTATGCTGGTTTATACAATATTCAGTTTTCAGTTCAGTTAGTTAATACAACTAATGATTCTCAAGAAGTATCTATCTGGTTTAGAAAAAATGGTTCAGATGTATCAGGTAGTAATAGTGAATTTGGTATGCAAGCTAGAAAATCTACTGGAACAGCATCTAGAGGTATTGCAGCATTGAACTTCTTTATTGCATTGCAAAAAGATGATTATGTTCAATTAGCTTGGAGACCGAGTGATGTAGGGGTATCTATTGAGCATTTTGGGACACAGACAAGTCCTACAAGACCAACAACACCTTCAGTAATAGCAACAATGAGTTACTTATCTAGCAATGGATATACAAGCAATATTTATACAAACCCTTATATTAGTTCAGTAACTAATGGAAGCGCAGTAATTTCACACCCTGCTAATAGTATTGCAGGTAAAACTTTTGATTATGTAGTCATAGGATAAAATCATGGCAGATACAACAACAACATCAAGCATTGACCCAGCGTTATTGCCTTACCTTACACAAGGTTTAGAGAGGGCGCAAAGTCTATTCCTTACAGGTGAGCAACCTAAGTTCTTTGAAGGTCAGACATATGTTAGTCCTTCTGCTCAGACTCAACAGGCTCTAGCTCAACAAGAAGCTCTAGCAACTCAGTCAAGCCCTGTATTACAACAAGCTCAACAGGCTTATCAACAGTCTTTGGGCGGTATCGGTGCAACTGCTGCTGGTTCATTCCTAGGCGCAAACCCTTATCAAGCTCAGATGATGCAAGCTGCAACTCGACCATTAGAGCAACAGTTCTCTAATCAAGTATTGCCAAGCATTGCTAGTCTTTATTCAAAGTCTGGTCGCTATGGATCAGGTGCTATGCAAAATGCTCTAGGACAGGCTACAGAGGGTTATGGTCGTGCTTTAGGTGACATTACTAGCAATATTGCTGGACAACAGTACCAAGCTGAAAGAGGCTTACAACAACAAGCACAATTAGGTCAAGCTCAGTTAGCTGGTCTTGCTCCACAGATGTATGCTCAACAATATATTCCTTCTCAGCAATTGGCTCAAGTTGGTGCAGCAAGAGAAGCTATTGCAGCTCAACCATTACAAGAACAGATGGCTCGTTACCAGTTTGGTCAGCAGTTACCGTACCAACAGTTACAAGGTTATTTATCAAGTGTTTATGGAACTCCATTAGGTTCTTATGGTAGTCAAACTACTCAAGCTCCTAATAACTATATTGGTTCTGCTTTAGGTGGTGCTGGTTTAGGTTATTTAGCTGGTAATTTATTAGGTGGAACTACAGGTGGTATTAGCAACTCAGTATTGGGTGCTGGTATCGGTGCTTTGGGTGGCGGTTTATTAGCAGGGTTTTAATTGCTCAAATTAGTTCATAAGAACTTCATTTCACAATCTTGGAATCTAGTAAGTGATTTCATTGGAGATGCTTTACAGTATTCTGATGGAGATTACTCACTAGACCAAGCAAAAGTCTATTTAACTAATGGACAATGGCAGTTAATAGTAGCTTTAGATGATTTAGGAAAGATTAAAGGCTGTTGCACAGTATCTTTCTTAAACTATCCGAATGATAGAGTTGCTTTTATTACGACAATTGGTGGTAAGTTCATAAGCGACAAAGTAATATATAAAGAGTTTACAGATTTACTTAAAACTCAAGGTGCTACAAAGGTTCAAGGCGCAGCAAGAGAATCAATTGCTAGACTTTGGAGAAGATTAGGATTTACTGAAAAATATGTAATTGTGGAGAATAAGTTATGAGATTAAATGCACATTTCGGAGAATTGCCAAGTGGTGCATTTCAGCATTGTGGCGATAAAAAAATTAAGCTACAAGGCGGTGGTGGTGGCTTCATTGATAATATTGTTGATGCTGTAGTAGACCCAGTTAAAGATGCTGGCTCATGGATTGATGACAAGGTTAATGAAGAAATACCAATGGGATGGCTTGGTGTTGCAGCTTTAGCTGGTGGAGCTTATTTAGGAGCTGAAGCTATTGCTGCTGGTAATGCTGCTGAAACTGCTGCTTTAGCTGAAGGAGCTACTGCTGCTGAAGCTGCTAGTGCTGGAGCTAGTGCTGCTACTGCTACAGAAGCTGCTGTTGCTGGTACTGACTTTCTAGGATCTGCTGCTTTAGGTGGTGCTGAAACTGGTGCAGTAGGTACAGGATCTACTGGTTTTGGTATTAATGCTGCTGCTCCTAGCATTGGAGTTAATGCTGGTACTGGAAGTTTATTGGCAACTACTCCTGTAGATAGCGTATTTGGCATTTCTACAACTTCACCTGCTGGAAACTTTGGCGAATTTAACCCTAATATTGGTAGTGGTGTATCAGGCTCATCAGGCATTGGTATTGATGCTGGATCTGCTGCTAATATTGAATATTTAGGTGGAGCATCTTCATTACCTACTGGTACTGCTGGATTAACTGCTGAACAATTAGCTAGTGCTGGCGGTGCATTATCTGATGCTGCTGCTACATCAGGTTTAGGTTATTTAGGTGGTGCTGAAGCATTGCCAACAGGAACTGCTGGAATTACAACAACAGTACCTGCTGAAACATCTTTAAGCACTACAGATGCTTTAAGAGCTGCTAACACACTTAATTCGCTTCTTGCTGAAAAACCAACACAGCCTACTGGAACAACTAAAAGCATTGTTCCTAGAGGAGCTGTTGATTACTCAGGTTTATATAATTTACTTGCTACAAGAGCAAGAACACCAAACTTACTTTCTTTATTAGGATAAAGACATGGCAACTATTGATGATTTACTAGGTTCACCAGATTTTTTAAGACAATTAATCGGTGAAGAACAATTTGCAAAGACAAGAGAACAAGCTCTTAATCAGGGTATTTTGCAAGCATCTTTAGCTGCTTTAGGTGGTCGAGGTGGCGCAGGTCAGGTATTATCACAGGCTGGTATGGCTGGTATGCAAGGCTATCAAGGGGCAATGGATAGAACTTTGGCTGATTTAGCTAAGGGTATGCAGATGCAAGAGATGATTAGAAAACAGAAAGAAGCTGAACAGATTAAGCAATTAATGGCTTCTGCTGCTACCCCTAAATATGAAACAACTCCTGCTGTAATTCCTCAAGGTCAAACACTAAGAGATGACCAAGGTATGCTAACAATGGGTGCAACACCAGAACAACAAAGAGTTACTGGGTATAGCTATGATGTTTCAAAAATAGCACCTGCTTTATATGCAATGGGTAAGCCTGAGTTAGTTAAAACTATAGGAGAGGCTGAAAAGGCTATTAGCGGTAAAGGTGAGCTTACAGGTGAATATGGTAATGTGGCATTAGGTTTATATGGAACTGCTGATGTCGCTAAACTTCCTCAAGGTGCTTTCCAGTCAATAGCTAATGAGATTGCAATACAAAATAAAGCAAAAGCAACTACTGTTAATATGCCATCTGAAGGTGAAAGAAAAGCTGGTACATTGGCTAATATTATTGACAAGAATATTGCTCAGATGCAAGCTGCTGTAGGTCAAGAGCCAAAAGCTGTTAGACCTAATGCTTTAGCTGAATCTGTAAGGTCTATTACTGGGTCTGATTATTTAGCTAGAAACTTATCAAGCGAACAAAGACAAATTATTGAAGGCGCACAATTAGATATTCTTGATGCTGCATTAACAGCTAGAACTGGTGCTGCTTATACTAGAGAGCAGTTAGAAGGATATAGAAAATCATACTTCCCTCAAGTTGGAGAGCCTGATTCAGTAGTAAAAGCTAAACAGGTAAGACTTGAAAACTTATTAGATTCTGTATATATGTCCGCAGGTAGAGCAACACCATCTAGAGTTTCTGGAAAGGGTGATGCTGTAACTGAAGCACCTGCACCAAAACCAATGTTTAGATTTAACCCTAAAACTGGAAGATTGGAACAATAATGGCTGAAAAAGAACTAGAGTTGCCAGCAGTAGTTGTTGGCGGTAAAAAATCTAATGAGCCTGTTACTGTAGACATTCCTAATATTGGTGTTGTAGAGTTCCCTGCTGAAATGTCTAATTCTGAGATTGAAGCAGCCATTGTTAAGATGACTACTCCAAGAGGAACTACTGAGGAATTAGGTAGGCAAGTAGGATTAACTGCTAGGGCTGGTGTTTCAGGTGTTGCAGGATTGCCACTATTAGCTGGTGATGCTTTAAATACTTTATATAACCTTATTTCTCAAGGTGTAGAAAAAGGTACTGGATATAGTCTTGGTCAATTGCCAATGGCATCTAGGTCTGCTCAAACTTTAATGACACAAGCTGGATTGCCTGAGCCAGAAACAAAACAAGAGAGAATTGTTCAAGATGTTTCTTCAGCTCTTGCTGGTGTAGGTGGTACTGCTAAGTTAGCTCAAGCATTAGCTCCAAAAGCTGCAGGCACAGCTTTGCTTTCAGAAAATATCCCATTGCAAACTGCTGGTGCTATTGGCGGTGCAAGTGCTGCTGGTGCTGGTAGAGAGTATGGAGAGGCAGGTACAGCAGGACAGTTAGGATTAAGTCTATTAGGCGGTATGGTAGCTCCTACAACAGTATCTGTTGGTGTTCCATTAGCAGCTAGAACAACAGCCAATGTCGTTAGACCATTTACTCAGGCTGGTAGAGAAGCAATTACAGGAAAGATTCTTAATCAATTAGCTCAGAATCCTGAATTAGCAGCATCAAAAATGGCTACTTATAAAGCTCCTGTAGGTGGATATACTCCAACTACTGCACAAGCATCTAGAGATATTGGCTTAGTTTCTGCTGAACAAGGAATTAGAGGTCTTGATGTAGAAGGTATGTTCGCTAAACAAGCATCTGAAGCTAATAAAGCTAGAACTTTAATTCTAGATAAAATGGCAAAAGATAAAGATGTTATTGCAAATGTTATTACTAAGAGAGATGATCTAACCTCTCCAATTAGAGAAAGAGCTTTTGCAAACTCTACAGTTACTCCAGAGCAATTTCAGTCTGGTATTACTTTAATTGCAGAAAAGAAAATTAACGATATTCTTCAAACTCCTGCTGGCAAGAGAGATAGTGTTATTTCTGCTATGGAATCTGCTAGATCAGATATTCGCAGGGCGCAAACTCCTCAAGAGCTTTATGAGATTCGCAAAGATTTGAGAGCTGCTGAACAAGGTTTATTAGATAAATCTGATAAAGGTGGTGCTAGTTCTAGTGCATTTAAAGCTGCTAGAAATGAATTAAATCAAGTTATTCGAGCTGTTGATGACACTATTGAGGCTGCTGCACCAGAATATAAGGATTATTTGAAGAAGTATGCTGTCATCAGTAAAGAAATTGACAGAATGAATGAATTGCAAGGAATTAAAGCAAAAGTTACTTCTACAATTCCAGACCCTATCAATGATGACTTATTTATGTTATCTCAGGCTGGATTTGCTAAGGCAGTAAGAAATCTTCCAGAAAAGACTGATATTCCTAAAGGTCAAAGAATTGCTCTTGAAAAGATTAGCAAGGACTTAGACGAGGGTGTATTAGGCAGAGCAACAAAACCAGCAGGTTCTGATACTTTTAAGAATATGTCTACTGCAAATCTTATAGGTGGAATGATTGGTAAAAATGTATTTGGAGATGTTCCACAGGTGTTGCAAAAAGTAGCTGCTCCTATGAACTGGCTATATAATGGAACTGATGACCAGATAAGAACTTTGTTAGTTGAGGCAATGCTAGACCCTAAATTAGCTTCTAAATTAATGTCTACAGCATCAGTAGTAACAATAGAGCCTTTGAGCAAAGAATTACAAAGAAAAGCCATCAATTTAGGTTATGGCACAGCATTTGGATTAACTAAGGAATAAATCATGGCAAAAACAAAGATTTCAGAATTTGATGTAGACCCAGCAAATAATACTGACATAAACAGTATTAACATTGCAGAAGGATGCGCTCCATCAGGCATTAACAATGCTATTCGTCAATTGATGTCTGACTTGAAAGAGTTTCAGACAGGCGCAGGTGGCGATTCTATTACTGCTGTAGGAGTTTACTCAGACACAGTAGGCGAAAAGACTTCTGGAGCAGGTGTAACAGTAGATGGTGTTTTGCTTAAAGACAATGCTGTAACAGCTTCTGGTGGCTTCTCTGGTGCTTTAAATGGTGCTGTAGGTGGAACAACTCCTACTGCTGGCGCTTTCACTACTCTATCAGCATCAGGTGCTTTCTCAGCCAATGGCGGTGCAACACTAGGAGATGCAAGTGGAGATGCTTTAACAATCAACTCTAGTGCAGTATCTATTCCTAATGGATTGAACTTTGATAGCAATACTTTTGTTATTGATTCTACTAACAATAGAGTTGGTGTTGGTACTGCTAGTCCAGCTCATTCTGTAGATGTTGCTGGAAATACTAGAGTAACTGGAACTGCTTACTTTACAGATACTAATAATTGGATAGCAAGTACCTCTAGTAATATGACATATCGTACTGGTGGTGCTCAGATATTTTATACTGGCGGTTTTAATGAGCGACTCCGTATTGACGCTTCTGGTAATGTAGGTATTGGAACAAGTAGTCCTAGCACAAAACTAGAAATTGCTGTTTCATCTGGTTCAGCTACACAATCTCGTCAGTTTTTCCAAGCAAGTGGAGCTTCGGCTGCTGCTTCTTTTATGCGTTTAACAAATACTGGTGCTGACGCTGTTATAGGTATTGCTGACTCAGGAGGTACAGCTATTGTTTCTGGCGGTACTGCTTATGCAACACAGATTTACACAGTTAATTCGACTCCATTACAGTTTGGTACAAATAGCACAATTAAAGCAACACTAGACTCATCAGGCAACCTAGGTATTGGTGTTACTCCTAGTGCTTGGTCTACCTATAAAGCAATGCAAGTTGGATATACTGGCTCTTTCTCTGCTCATCCAAGCATTGAATTAGCTTTAATGACTAGCAATGCTTATTTTGCATCAGGCGGTTGGACTTATATTCAAAACGGATACAGCTCGCAGTATTATCAAACCAATGGCACTCATGTCTGGAGAACTGCCGCTAGTGGAACTGCTGCTGGATTAGTTACATATACACAGGCAATGACTTTATCGGCTGCTCAGAACTTGTTGCTTGGTGGAACTTCAGACCCTACAAGTGCTGCAAAATGTATCGTTATTTATAACGGAACAGCACCTACAGGTAATGTGGCTGGTGGTATTCTTTATGTAGAAGCAGGTGCTTTAAAGTATCGTGGCTCTTCAGGAACAGTAACTACATTGGCAAACGCATGATAAATAAAGAATTAGTATCTGAATACTTTGATTACAGAGATGGTTATTTGTATTGGAAGAAAGTTACTCATCCAAACAAAAGCTATCTTATTGGTCAAGAAGTGGGATTTATTCATTCTACTGGGTATCGCCATGTTACTTGGTTAGGTAAACAGCACAAAGTTCACAGATTGATTTACTTATTTGTTCATGGATATATGCCTAAAGAGATTGACCATATCAACGGAAATAGGGCTGACAACAGTATTGAGAACCTAAGAGAAGTTACAAGAAGTCAGAATCAATGCAATAAGACAATGTGCAGTAGCAACACTTCTGGTTACAAAGGTGTATCTTGGCACAAAAGAGCAAATAAATGGTCTATAAGATTGACTAAGAATGGCGAAATCAAACATTTTGGCTATTATGATGACTTAGAACTTGCTGGTCTAGTAGCCTTAGAAGCTCGTAATTTGCACTTTGGTAAATATAATAGAATCTAAATAAATAATGCTTAAATACTTACTTTTACTATTACCAATAACCTGTCTAGCTCAAGATAGTTGGACAGGTAAAGACAAAGCACAGCACTTTGCAGGTAGTGCAGTATTGTCTTATGGTTTTAGTGAAGTAATGAGTCCAGAGAAGGCTTTCTTAACTGCTGTAGCTATTGGAGCAGCTAAAGAAGTATATGACTATAAGCATCCTACAAAGCATACAGCAAGCTATAAAGACTTTATAGCTGATGTAGCAGGTGCTTATGTCGGTGTATATGCTAAAGGTTATTCTTTTGATTATCAGAATAAACAGTTTGTATTAAAATACACTATGCAAATTAAGTAAGATTTTTTTAACTAAGTAAGGAGAAAGTAATGGGAAAAGATAAAAAGACCCCAGTTACTGTAAATGGTAAAGAGTATCAATTTGAGGACATGACTCCAGAGCAACAAATGCTTTGTAATCATTGTTTTGATTTAGATAGGAAGATTTCTTCAGCACAATTTAACCTTGACCAGCTATCTGTTGGTAAAGATGCTTTTATTAAGATGCTTGAGGAATCTCTATCAAAACCTGTAGAAGAACCTAAAGCGGAGTAAGTATGACAGCAGACGAAAGAGCAGCATTAATTGAAGATATACGAGTTGCTCTTTCGACAACTCCACTACAACATTCATTAACCCCTGAAGAAACTCAATGGGTAAGAATGGCAATAGAAGCCCAAGCTGAAAGGGCTGCTTTGCGCAGAGCCATTATTGAAAAGAGTTTAGGAAGTCTAGTTTGGTCTGCAATTGTAGGTATTGGCTTAGTTTTCTTTGAATATTTTAGAAATCATGGCTTTAAATAATACTGAAGTGTATGAGTTATTTAAGCTATTAGCATTGCCTGATGAGTATTTTTATGCTTTTTATCAAGGATTTAAAGCAGCAGAATTAAAGGTTAAAAATGATTGAAGCAGTCTTATCTTTTTTAGGTGGTTCAGCTTTTCGCATGGTCTGGGGTGAAGTTTCAGCTTACTTTGTAAAAAAGCAAGAACACTCTCAAGAAATAGAAAGAATGAGATTGCAAGGTGAGCTAGATGATAAGAACCATGCTAGAAACCTAGAGTCTATGAAGGTACAGGCAGAACTTGGTATCAAACAGATTCAAGTCAAAGCAGAGGCAGATGTCTCTCTAGAAGAAGCAGAAGCCTTCACAGAGGCTATTAAACAGTCCTACAAGCCATCTGGCATTAAATGGATAGATGGGTGGAACTCTACTATCAGACCACAATATGCAGAGGTTTCATTGGCTTTATGGATATTAAAGTTATATCAGCAGAATTTCATTATGGATAGCTTTGACATTGGTCTAATGGCTGTGATTGCTGGTTATTTCTTTGCTGATAGGACTCTTAGAAAACAACAAAAATGATTCCTAGTCAGGCATTAAATCTAATTAAGAGATTTGAAGGCTTTAGGTCTACTCCTTACCTTTGTAGTGCTGGAGTTCCTACTATTGGATATGGCTCAACTTATTACAAAGATGGCACTAAGGTAACCTTAAATGATTCCAAAATTGATATTGATACTGCTACTGACATCTTGGTTTATACAATTACTTGTAGCTTCATTCCTTCTATTATTAAGCTATGTCCTAATATCTGTAATGATGAACCTAAAATGGGTGCTATTATTAGCTGGACTTATAACTTGGGTGCTACTCGTCTAAAGAACAGCACCTTAAGAAAGCGCATTTTAGAAGAAAAATGGGAAGAAGCTGGTAAAGAGATATTAAAGTGGAATCTTAACCTTGGTAAACCAAGTAAAGGTTTAACTATAAGAAGGCAAGTTGAAAGAGACTTGTTTTTGTCATAATTTAATAGGATACTAGGCAGATGAAATTAGTTACTCCGCAAACTGTTCAAGCAGTCTATGAGATGTTAATTTGTCTGCCACCTTTCAATCGGTGGAATTTACCACCATCTAAACAAGTAGGATTTGAAGTCCATAAAGATCCTACCTGCTTGGGTGAATACGAGCCAGAACCCCATGTCATCAGAATCTCTGAAGCAAAGAATGGGCATCTGGATACTGTTGTAAAAACTGTAGCCCATGAAATTATCCATATGAGGCTATACCTAAAGGGATGCAAAAACTGGGATAAGCATGATGCTAATTTCAATGAGTTATCTCACAAGATTGCTATTACTTTAGGATTTGACCCCAAGGAACTTTAATGCCACAACAAACCTGTAGCGATCAAGAGTTTATTGAGCTTTGGAAACAAATAGAATCACCAACTGGGATGGCTAAAGCCCTAGGTGTTGATGCTAGAAATATTATGAGGCGCAGGAATTATTTAGAGGGTAAATACAATATCACTCTAGCGACCAATAATCCTAGCAAAAGAGTTATAAATTTTGATAAAGAAGTAGCAAAGCAGAAACTAGCAGAGAAGTTAGAAGAAACTAGGCACTCTGTCCGCAGAGGTACAGTCATTGAGAATGGCACAGTAGTAGTATTCTCAGATGCTCACTTCTACCCAGAGGACTACAGCACAGCCTTTAGAGCATTGCTGACATTCATTAAAGCCCACAAGCCAGAAGTTATTATCAATAATGGTGATGCCTTTGATGGCGCATCTATCAGCCGACATCCTAGAATTGGCTGGGACTCAAAGCCTTCTGTGATCGAAGAACTCAAAGCAGTCCAAGACCATTTATCTGCTATCGAAGAAGCCTCAGTCCACAAGTCTAATCTTATTTGGACTCTAGGCAACCATGATGCTCGATTCGAGAACTTCCTAGCAGCTCAAGCTCCACAGTATGAAGGAGTCCAAGGATTTACCCTTAAAGACCATTTTCCACTATGGCAACCTTGTTGGTCATTCTGGATCAATGAGGATACTGTGATTAAGCACAGATGGAAAGGTGGTCGCTATGCAGGGTCAAACAACACAACCTTTGCTGGCACTTCTATTGTCACAGGTCATACTCACCAACTAAAGGTAGAGCCATTCACAGACTACAAGGGAACTCGCTATGGTGTCCAGACAGGATGCCTAGCTAACCCAATGGGTGACCAATTTTCGGATTACACAGAGGATAACCCTAAAGACTGGAGAAGCGGATTCGCAGTTCTAACCTTTGTAGATGGTAAGTTGCTACCACCTGAGTTAGTGCAAGTCTGGAATGAAGATAAAGGTGAAGTTACTTTTCGAGGAAAGATTTGGACTGTTTAACTTTACAATTATCTTCCAATAACTTTACAAAATGTTTCTTATTCTTTACAAAAGTGCATGAAACTTTAGTCAATATATAAATAAACTAACTATTCCTGCTATATAAATAAGAACTGCTACAAGCTCCACTAAGAGCAAAGCGTTATCTCTGTATAGGTAGCCTTGGACTGTCCACAGAAAACTGCCTACAAGCCCAAATAAGAGGTTTAAAGGGTATATATTGAGAGAAGTCAGGGCTATACCTATCAAACACAGTATAGTTCCTGACCATCTAATCATTGCAAGCTCGCTAAATATTGTTCCATTGTTCGTCTAATAGCTTCTCTGATTACTGCTAGTTCATCTTCTGAGAGGGTAAAGTCTTTTTCTAGTGTCATTTTTTTTTAGCCTTTTTAACTGGTTCTTGAATTTGTCTATAAATCATTAATAATTTGTGAACTCTGTCATCCAATTTGGATTCTATATCGTTAAGAATATCTGAGGCAGCCCACAATGCACCAGAGTCATCACCTAAAGCTCTTTCTGCGCAGATGGCAATTATAGACTGACAACTATTTACTTTACAGCTCAACTGCTCAATTTCATTGACCTGAGTCCAAAAATCTTTTGTTAGTTCATCATTCATTTCTCACTCGCTTTCTTTAGTATTGCTCTACGAACCTGACCTGTTGATTTATTATTTCGTCTTGCTCTGAATACAATCGCTTTACCTAAACCTCTTTTTACTAAAGCAAACTGCATATCATGGACAAGACCGCAATCACAGCAAGCCATCTTATATAACTTTCTATTTGGATAAACCCATTCAGTCCAGTCGCCATCTTTTTCAACAACATGGTTTTTAAACTTAGCCATTATTAGCCTTTTTTATTTCAATAAATACTTTTTGACCCTCAACTTCTGCCCAAAGGTTAAAACAACTCATACCAGCACCAACATCAATTTCAGGCTTGTCAGCAATAACAGATAACCAATCCCGCATGATGTAACCTAAAGCCATAATTGGTTCTGATGGTTTATCTTGTAAGTTAATTTCATTCAATCTTTTAGCAAACTCTTTATTTAAATTCATTTTTCACTCGCTTTCTTTAGTATTGCTCTAGCAAAATCAAACCATTTATCTTTTTCACCATATTTACTAAATAGTTCGCCTATTTCCTCATCACTTAACTCTCTTGGTGATTGCCATAAAACATCTTTAACGCTGTGTTCATCATCAATCAATGTAACAGCAATGATTTTTCCATTAACATCCCTGACAGTTGCAACATCTAAATTAGGTGCTGTATAAAGTGGCTCGTCATCTTGCCTAATTTGCTCAGGAGTAATCCTAATAATTCTTTTACCTTGCCTACGCATCCATGCAACTGGTTTCATCTTTCAAATAACTCCCTTAATAAAGTTTCTGCCATTATTACTGTCTCTCTGTGTTGTTTTTTTACAACATATCCACCATTAGGTAGCCTTGCTTGCAAAAGTTCATACAGTCTATCTGCCAAATCTACTGGGTCAATAATCATGGGATTAACCTCTTGCAACTGTATGGAGTCATTCCCATTCTGAACATCCCCATAACTGAACAGTCTTGAGCAATTGTGTAGTAAGCACCAAGACCACCAAAACTGTTGCCAATAACAAAAATAATAACCATGCCGACTAGACTCTTTCTAATCCTCTCAATCCATTCCTTAATCATTTAAACCTCTGCTATGGGGTTAAAAAGCCAATGAGCTGCATAGTCAGGTCTTACTACTACCTTTGGTATTCTTCTCAATGGTTCTCTTGTCTTGAGCTTGTATCGTCTGTTGTATTCTTGCTGGCTGAATGGCAATGGCTTTTCTGCATCCGGTAAGTTACCAGTCTTGTAGTAAACAGTATAAGCACCTGCATCACTCCTAGCATAGTGATCGATATAGACCTGCTTCTTAAAGCGCATCTCTGTCAAATACTTTGAAAATGACTTGAGGCTAAGATTAACGGAGTCTGCCATCTGGTGACAGTTCATTGGTTCTTTTTGCATCCTGAGTAATAAATACTGGATTCGCTTTTGTTTCATTTCTCTCTGACTCATATAAACCTTTCAAAACTGGGCTACTCGCTGCACTATCTGCAATACGATCCTTATACAGGTGTCGCACAATAGCATCCGCTTTTGCCCATTGTTAGTTAGAATGGGACATCATCCGCTAGTGGAGTTGCTGTAGGGTTCTGACCTACTTCTCGCTTCTCAATATCTGCAAAGTAGATCCATCCATCAAAAGGCACAGGCAAAGATTCAATCTTTAGCATCTCACCTTTACCAGTTTCCAATAAAACACCTACATTGACATAGCGAGTTTTTTCTTCACCTTGCTTGTTTGTGTAAGTACCTGCTTTAGCTTTTAGTTGTTTCTTAACACCCATTTACTTCTCCTTAATACTTGGCAAAATTGCCATGATTGATAAACCTAAAATTTGCTATTACTTTTGCTGCTTCTTCCAATGTTGGATAGACTCCTAAATAAACTACCTTGTTATCTAACCTACCTTGAACTCTCCATTTCTTAGTCAATTTGCACCAAGAAACACCTTTAATACCAGACTTGTTGTTTTTATTTATTACTCTGTTCCAACAGTTTTCTTGCTTTGTCGCTGGTCTTAAATTTTCTATTCTGTTGTTTAATCTATCGTTATCTATATGGTCTATGAACTCTGGCATATATCCATGATGCAACATAAAAATTAACCTATGAGCTTTATATAGGTTCTTATTAATTACAATATGTTTGTAGTTTTCACCATTAATGCAACCAGCTTTTCTTTGATTTCTTTTTTTCCAGTAAAGTTCACCATCTCTGTAATTAAACAAAGATTGTAGGTATTCTTTAGATAGTGTAAAGTCTTGGACAGCCATGCAATTCTCCGATAATTGTGGTGGTTAGAGAAGCCTAAAGAGTTCGTAGCTCTCTAGGCTTTTCGTCATTTTACACTAATATCTTTCAATTTATTTACTGTTTCGTTTACTTCATCTAAAAAAACTACTACTTCTTCTTCGAGCTTTGCAATATATTCATCATCTCGATTTACTCGGACAACAAACAACTGCAAATCCTCTGGAAGCCTTGGATCAAAAGATACAAAGTCACACCATTGGCGGTTCATCACAGCCATTTGAGTTTGCATCTGAGGAATATACTTGGTCGGTGCTTTACCACTCAATAGAGTAGAAAGATGGGTTTTAGAGTTTGGGCATTTTATTTCAATAAGCCCTTCTTCTTCAACCATACCATCAGGGCTGCAACCAAAATTAGCAATGGTAGGATGGTCAATAAAACCTGCTTCATCCACCAAGACATTTCTATATGCTTCATAAGCCATCCTTGCTTGTGGTTCTGTATCTGTTCCCCATTGCATAGCTTCATTCTGGTAGAACTCCTGTTGCTTGCCAGTAAGTCTTTCGAGAACTAAGTCTGTCAAGTAATCTGCTCTAGTTGCTGAATCCTTCTTAGCCAAGACTGCAGATACCTTACTAGCTGTTACCTTGCCTAGTCTGGCTGCGAACCATTCTTCTGTTCTTTGTTCCATTAATCACTCCCAATCCAAAGAATTAGGGCTACTAACCCTAATCCTGCTAATAAACCCAATATAAGAACAAATGGGATAATCATTTTACCTCGGACATTTCTTTAAGAACAAGAGATAAATCATCTGCATACTTACTACAGTTCTTGGCTGTCTTGATTGCACTAGTCCAGTCACCTGCTAGACAGTAGTGGTGCAACACTTTTACTTCTGCCATTAGGTTAATCCAGATACCTGAGTAGTCTTTTTGGTCATCCATCTTCATTGCTCGTTTCTCCATGCTAAGTGTTTGTAAGTCTGCCATTTTTCAATAAATCTTTTATCTTCGCTAGGTGGTGTCCATCCTAGTTTTCTGAGTGTTTCCAAGATATTCGTCTTAGCTGCTGGAATATATGGTTTATCAATATTGTCTAAGTGGTTCATGCTAACTCCTTCTTCTTTAACTCTTTGGCATCATTGATTAGTTTCAATGCTTGCTTGTCTTTGCTTGCTACTTTGTAAGCCTGTGCAAAAGCAGTCTTTAGTTGCTCCATATCGGTACAAAGACCAATGGCTTCTACTAGTGAATTGACATCTACAGGCTCTGCATCTTCCTGTGGCAAATCTTCACCAGCATAGATATACAAGCCAATACCATGCAATGCGATAGCTTTGGCTAGGCATCTCATCATTGCTGTATTAACTGCAAAAGCATCTGGGTTAGGAATAGCTTTATTGCGATAGTCCATCACAGGTAACTGTGCAGTCATAGACTTGCCAAAAGCATTTACTGTGCAGAACACCATCACAGTCTCACCAAACAATACTGGCTGACCATAATTCCAAGTAGCCATAGGATCTTGTTGTAACAACTGGTCACAAGCCCAAGCCCATGACAAATAGCTAAGACCATTCTTTTTCTCAATCTTGCTTGAGACATCAATCTTTCTTAATTCTGCATATTTACTCATTTATTTCTCCTAAAAAACTTATTAACAAAACTGCGCCAACAAAAATATAGAGCTGTAGACTTACACAATCCTGACATTCTTAGTCTGCGGTATTTAGTAATCATAATTTCTCACTTTCTCTATATTCCCATTCAAACCAAGCATCAGGTTCTCCATACCACTTTAATGAGCCTTTTCTTTGTATTGTTTCAAACCATCTGCAATCTTTTTCTCCAAGTCTTACTGGATGCCAAGCAAACCAATCATGCCACTTTTCTAATCTTTTTATTTTTTCTTTTCTTGATTCACCACAATTAAACTTCATCTCTCATCCCATTGAGTTCTTAAGTCCATCTCATAGTTAGCCCTGTCATTGGCATAACCTTCCATGACTTCTACTGTGTGATTCCAGACCCATCTGCCTAGAGTCTCAAAGTCTCTGTTCTCTAGCAACTCTTGTAATCTTTCACCTTGTTCTTTGCTGGTCTGTTCCATAGCTTCTAGGAAGTTATTAACCTTGCATGGGTTATATTCATCAGCCATAAAGTCATTAACTAGTTCTTCAAAAGTCATCATCTTCTCCTTAAATAAACAAAGCAAACATTGAACCAATAACTGCGCCTAAAACTGCTGCACCAAAAATATCTAACTTAGTAACTTTCATTATTGGCTCTCCTCAACTAGTGTTACTTCTTCAGAATGAGCAGACCACAATTGATTTGTGCCACATTTGTTTAGCATCAAATTAAGACTTTTTTCGCTAAACATAACCACTCTAAATTGGCAATCATCTATGCCATTAATGGTTACTAGGTCGTTTTCTTTGTAATTCATTTGAACTCTCCTTAAACTTGTTAATCCTAAGACCCTATTGCTAGGGTTTCGCAGTTTACTGCTCGTCAGTTAGGCTTTTAAAAATATCGCACAACTTGCAAACTTCTTCTGAAGTGATTGTTTCACCTGTTGCTAATAAAACTTCTGATTTAATTAGTAACTCCATTTCTGGTGTGATTACATAGCCATTTGGTGTTGTTAAAGTTTCCATTTGATTCTCCTAAACAGTTAAACAAAAAAACTTCCTACATGGTTAATTTAATTTTTGAAACTTACAATAACCTTACAATGTAAAAATAATTAGTAAGGAAAACCCTAAGTTGCGGAAAAACAACAATGAGAGCTAAGAGAGTTGATATTAACCAGAAAGCCATAGTCGAACACCTAAGAGCTATGGGGATGTCTGTATTCCACCTGCACGAAGTCGGCAAGGGCTGCCCAGATCTCTTGTGTGGCATGAATGGTCAGACCTACCTTATAGAAGTCAAGCGAGATGACAAGGCATCATTCACACCAGCGCAGCTAGAGTTTCAAAGGACTTGGCAAGGATCACCAGTAGTAAGAATAAATAATCCACAAGAAGCTATTGATTTTGTAAAAAATATGGTTTAATCTGATTACTGGCTAGAGTAGCTCTCGAAAAGTGGACTTCATCACACCACCTGCCAGTTCCCTAATTGTGATGCTCTGCTGATGAGGAAGATATGCAAAAAACTGATATATGGATGCCCTTGTATATAGGGGACTACTTAGCCGATACATCTAGGCTTACTACAGAACAGCATGGAGCTTATCTATTACTGCTAATGGATTATTGGCGGTCTGGTAGGCTTCCTGACAATGACCAAGTTTTAGCTCAAATTACCAAGCTATCTCCTGATGCTTGGAGTAATGCTAGAGCAATGCTAGAGCAATTCTTTAGCATAGAAGGTGGTTCTTGGGTTCATAAGCGAGTAGAGCAAGAATTAGCTCAAGCTGTGGATAACAAGGCTAAAAATCACCAAAGAGCTGTGGATGCTGCTAATGCTAGATGGAAAAAACAACAAAATGATGCTACAAGCAATGCTAATAGCAATGCACAAGCAATGCTTAAGCAATGCCCATCACCTTCACCTTCACCTTCAATAAAAAAAGATATATATATACCTTTAGATGTTGATGCTAATGATTTTAAAGAATGGATGAAGATTAGGAAAAAGCATAAAAAGGATTGGTCTGAAAGAATTGAAAAAAGAATTCGAGAAGAAGGTAAAAAGTTAGGATGGTCTTTGCAACAAGTTGCTTTAAAGTGCATTGAGAAACAATGGGCTAACTTTGAAGCTGAGTGGGTAAAAGATAAACCACCTGTTTACAAAGAAAATGGCAATGCAGCTTTTGCTAGATTGGCTTTTGGTTTAGGAGATGATAATGTCAAACAGATTGCCTGATTCATGGATCGTTAAGATATTTAACACTATGCAAGCCCATTATGGTACTAGGTGGATGAATATGTGGAAACTAGGTGAAATATTACCTAATGGTCTTGATGCTGGAATGGCTAATGCTATGGACACTTGGGCTATTAAACTAGCACCTTATGAGCATAAGCCTGATGCTTTAAAAAAGGTTCTAGCTAACCTGCCACCAGAGCCACCAAGTCTGCCACAATTTATGGAGTTGCTAAAGAATTGCTATGTTCCTACAGTTTTAGCTCTTGGTGATGAATTAACTCAAGAACAAAAAGAAAAGAACAAGGCAAGAATCCAAGAGATACTTAAGAATGTCTGCAAACGAGCATGAAGAACACAGGAAACAATGCGAGGCTAGATTTGCTCTCAGTATGCCTTTGCAAGCCAGAAGATTGTATCTGGCTAATGTCGAAAGCAAGAGAGGAAAACCAGCTAGACTTGAACTTGAATCGGAGATGATTACACAATGGACAAAGAACAAATCAACCAAAGCATGACAACTATAGACCCTAACAAGGCTGTTAGTTTCATCATTGAAAATGCACCAAAGTATGCAGAAGCCAAGTCAAATAGGGTTTACCTAGAGAACTTCTTGAAGGTTAAGAAGGCTGATTTGATTATGAAGTGCAATGAGAACTCAATCACTAGAGCAGAGCATTATGCTTTAGCTCATCCTGACTACTTGGTCATTGTTGAGGGAATCAAGGTAGCCATGCTTGAAGAAGAAAAGCTCAAATACTTCCTAGAGGCTGCAAAGCTAAGAGCTGAGATATGGCGCACTACAGAGGCATCTAACCGGTCACAGGATCGAGCTACAAGATGAATGGCAATAACTCCTATACTCAGAGAAACTCTGGAAGAAATCTAGGTGAGGAGTTATTTGAGCAATATTGCGAAAGTAAACAAGTATTTTATAGAAGGCTTGGCTTTGATGAAAAAAAAGATCCTATTCCTAATTTTTATACCATTAACCCTCTTGTTAGGAATCTTCCTGACTATATCGTTTGTAGTAACAAAGGTACAAGACTGGTTAGTGTCAAAGGTACTGCGAATATCAAAGGATCTGAAATAGCCATGATTCCTCAGTTTATTGAGTGGTATCACAGCAGAGAATGTCCTCTTTGGTATGCCTTCTGCTTTTCTGGGCAAAATACTCCTACCTTCAGAACCCCTGACCAAGTGATTGAATTGTACCAACAAGCCACAGATAAGCAATGGAATGATGGGGTTAAATATAGGACTTTAGATCTTGGCAACTAAAGCTGAAAAACAATATTTTAGAAAGGTGGCTGAACTTGGATGCTCGCTATGTCGTTTTCTTGGAAATGAAGGAACAATCCCTGAGTTGCACCATATTAGACGAGCAGGGATTAGAAGTAAGTCACCAGTCATTCCCTTATGTCCATACCATCACAGAGGTAATGGCGGAATTCATGGCATGGGAAGAAAGGCTTTTGAAAGAGAATATGGTATTACAGAAGAAGAATTATTAGAGAAAACTGAGGAATTAATATGCAAGCCATAGTCATAGCAACTAAAACTGGTCGCTGTATGCCTGTTTTACTAGAATCAATCAACCAATATGTTACAGATGATGTAGTCATCTATACAGCAGGTTACGACCATATTCTGCCTAACCACCGAACAATCACACTACCCAATGACTTTGATAACTTTGGTGATTCTTACAATGCTGTAGTTGCCGAGGCATTTAAGGAGCATGATGAAATCATTGTGGCTAATGACGATATTGTTTTAACTCCACACTCCTACCTACTGCTAAATCAGGATGTCCAAAGACTGAAAGACCATCTAGCTAAGATTGATGCTAGTCCCAAATTGGGATGGGTAGCTAGTCGCTCAGATTATGTCAGAGAAGCCCAAAATATCAGGTTTGGTACAGAAAGGCATGGAGACAAATACAAAGAGGAATATTGCATCAATGAGGTAGAAGTTATCTCTCCACTATTTGCCTATATCTCTAAGGATGCTTGGGTAGATTTCAAACCTATTAATTGGTATAGTGATGACATTCAATGCTTAGAAATGTTGTCAATGGGATACCAAAACTTTATATCTAGAAGCTATGTCCACCATGTTGGATCACAAACTATAGGCATGGATAACAATAAAAACCATTTAGAAGCGAAAGCATGGATAGACAGCAATATGCCAGAATTTAGCAAGGAGTTCTTTAAATGAGTATCCATGAGAGATTACTCAACTGGTCATACTATGTAACACTATGGCTAGAAGATCCATCTCCTAAACAACCTTCTACCTGTCGATCTTTTGAAAAGAACTACAATCCAGAGCTAGGCAATGTCATGGAAGAAGATTATCCAGATATGCCAAGTATTGACTGGAAAGATGGCGAGTTGGTAGAGTCTTGCATGAAAGAGCTTCCAGAACACCATAGAAGGGCTTTAAAGGCATTTTATGTCAGTCACCCATACCAGAGTAACCATGCGATTGCTCACTACCTTAGAATCAATGTAAAGAAGCTAGAGAATGACATTCAAGAAGCCAGAACCAGAATTAGTAAAGAAATTAATAGGAAACTATCAAGAGACAAGGCTTTGTGACAATTGTAGGATTAAGAAGCCAAAGCATACTGGATACTTTCAGACATTTAATAATGGTTTAAATCAAAAATGGATTTGTTGCTCTTGTAAAGAAAAACTTGTTGATTCTTAAAAAATAGTATAAACTTTGCTTGGGAAATTGTTTTTAAATTTTCCACTTTCATTTTTATCTCCCTTCACAAGAGACTTTAGCCCTAGAAATAGGGCTTTTTTTTAGGATTTCGTATGGACAAGACAACAATCATGGTAGGTCTGTTAGGTGGTAAGCCTAAGATGGCTGAAGGCAAAGAAGGTGGACTTCTTGAGAGTGATGTATCTGCTTGTCCATTGGCAACTCAAGATAAAGTAGTTAATGCTGGCAACAAGCGCAAAGCCGAAGTGTCTGCTAACTATACAGATAAACCTGTCGCTAAATGTATGGACTGTGAGTATTTCTGCACAGCCAAGGATTTGCCTACTTGTGGCATTGAAAAGACTATGGGTTTCTGTGAAAAGTTTGAGTTTATGTGTAGCGAAAAGAATGGCTGTGACGAATTTGAAGTAGCAACCGAAGAAGAAGAAATGGAGATGGAAGATGATGAATAAGACTCAGAAGAAGATTGGCAAGGTAATGGGTGAGTTCAAAGAAGGCACTCTACACTCTGGTAAAGGTGGCAAAGTTGTTAAAGATCCTAAACAGGCTATTGCTATCGCTATTTCTGAGGCAGCTAAAAAGGCTCGCTACAAGAAATGAAAATCAGAGATGCAGCAAAGATCTTTGAAAGAATAGGGGTAGAAGGCTATAACAAGCCAAAAAAGACTCCTAATCACCCTACTAAAAGCCATGTAGTCGTGGCTAAAGAAGGTGACCAAGTAAAAACAATTCGATTTGGTCAGCAAGGAGTATCAGGTTCACCAGCTAAAAAAGGTGAGTCAGAGGCTGATAAGGCAAGAAGAAAGTCATTCAAGGCTCGCCATGCGGAGAATATCTCTAAAGGCAAGATGAGTGCAGCTTACTGGGCTAATAAGGTTAAGTGGTAGCACAGTTAAATGGATTTCCTACTAGATTTGATAGTCTAGAAGAAAAGTGGGAGATCATAGGACATTTCACTCAAGAGATATTAGCTATAGCTGATAATCTAGGAGTAACAGAATTAAAGTTTTTTGTAGATAAGGAAACAATCCACTAATGGCTCATCAGCAACAATTTGATTTTGTTAAGATTTGCCAACAAAAGTATCCTAATGCTTTTTCACAGGCAAAAGTCTTAGAAGTTGGAAGTCTGGACATCAATGGCTCAGTAAGACAATTCTTTGCAGACTGTGACTATTTAGGCATAGATGTCGGAGAAGGCAAGGGAGTTGATCTAGTTTGCCAAGGACAAGAGTTCCAAGGTAAAGCATATAGTTTTGATACAGCTATATCTTGTGAGTGCTTTGAGCATAATCCTTATTGGATAGCTACTTTTGAGAATATGCACAGGGTAGTCAAAAAAGGTGGATTAGTAGTTATGTCATGCGCCACTACTGGTAGAGCAGAGCATGGAACTAAAGCAACAAGTCCAGAAGATGCTCCTTTAGTAGAGTGGGATTACTACAAGAACCTGACAGAAGCAGATTTTAAAAAAGCATTTGAATTAGATAGAATGTTCTCAGAGTATGAGTTCTCTACTAATGAACAGACTCATGACCTATATTTTTATGGTGTAAAAAAGTAATCTGTTGTATATTTGCAACATCATCAACCAACACCCTAATGGATTGGAATGGAAAACAGTAAAGAAAACAACAATTTAGGACTCGAATCGAGTGGTTTAACAAGCGGTGGACAGCCTAATAACCAAAATGCCAAAAAGGGCAAGTTGTTCTATAGCGAGTTAAGAAAAGCTCTAGTTCAACAAGACCAGATAAACCTAAGACGAATAGCAGACAAGCTAGTAGAGAAAGCCATAGAAGGCGAGCCTTGGGCTGTTAAAGAAATCATGGATCGAGTAGATGGCAAGGCTGTTCAAACCACAGAAGTAAGTGGTATTGATGGTGAAGCTATGGAACTCAAGATTATTGAATTTGTGGTCAAGCAACCTTGATAGATGCTGAAGGCAAGTTAAGCCTAGAAATAACACCTAAACTCACTTTCTTACTAGAAGATCATAGGTACAAGATATTGTATGGTGGTCGAGGCTCTGGTAAGTCATGGGGAGTTGCAAGGATTCTTTTAGCCATTGGTAGAAGAAAAAAGATTAGAGTTCTATGCGCTCGAGAGTTCCAGAACTCGATTAGCGATTCTGTTCATGCTCTATTAGCAGACCAGATTAAGACTCTAGGGCTAGAAGATTTCTATGAGATACAGAACACAGCTATTTATGGAAAGAATGGCACAGAGTTCTTATTTGCAGGTTTAAAGCATAACATCACAAAGATTAAGTCTTTTGAGGGTGTTGATATATGTTGGGTAGAAGAAGCACAGACTACTTCTAAGTCTAGTTGGGATACTTTAATTCCTACAATCCGTAAAGAAAGCTCAGAGATATGGGTAACATTTAACCCTGAGCTAGATACAGACGAGACTTACAAGAGGTTTGTAGTATTGCCACCAAGCAATGCAAAAGTAGTTAAGGCTAACTGGTCAGACAATCCTTGGTTTCCATCAGTTCTTAGAAGTGAGATGGAAGATCTAAAAGCTAGGGATATGGATGCTTACCTGAATGTCTGGGAAGGTAATACAAGACAGGTCTTAGATGGTGCAGTCTATGCCAATGAGCTAAGAAAGGCTCAGGAAGAAAGCAGAATTAAGGATGTGCAAGTAGATACTTCTATTCCAGTAAGTACCTTCTGGGATTTAGGATGGTCTGATATGACATCTATTTGGTTTGTGCAGACAGTATCAGGTGGTGAGGTTAGGATTATTGACTTCTATCAGAACTGTCAGAAAACCATTGACCATTATGTCCAAGTGCTTCAGAATAAGGGTTATACCTATAGGGATCATTGGCTTCCGCATGATGCAGAACACAAGAATATGACAGGTCGAAGCACTAAAGAGATTATTGAAGGCATGGGATTACCAGTAAGGATTACTCCTAAGCTGTCCATTGCTGATGGTATTAACTCTGCTCGTATGCTGATGAACAGATGCTACTTTGACCAGAACAGATGCGCTGAAGGATTACAGGCTTTAAGACACTACAGATATGCTGTAGACCCTGATACTAAGATGTTTAGCGATAAACCTTTGCATGACCAACATTCCCATGCTGCTGATGCTTGGCGGTATGTGGCAGTAGGGCTTGATGAGAAGCCTAATGAATGGAATAAGTCCCTTAAAATTAACACTAAATGGATCGTCTAATGGATCAAGAAAAACTCAAAGGAATACTAGACTCAGAGATTGATAACTCTCTTGGCTATATTCAAACAGATACTACTGATGAGAGATCTAAAGCTCTTGAATACTACAATCGAGAGCCATATGGTAACGAAGTAGAAGGTCGTAGCTCTATCGTTACTGGAGAAGTAGCTGAAGTAGTTGATGGTGCATTGCCACAATTACTAAGGGTTTTTACTCAGTCTGATGAGATGGTTAGATTTGAGCCTAAATCTCAAGGTGACGAAGAAAAGGCTAAACAAGCTACTGAGTATGTCAATTGGGTGCTAAACCATGATAACGAAGGTGTCATCCTATTCCATAACTGGTTTAAAGATGCCTTGTTGCAGAAGAATGGTATTGTTAAAGTCTACTGGGATGAGCAAGTAGATGTTACAAAGGAAGAATATCAGAACCTTTCTGAAGAAGAGCTAGCTGTCTTATTGGCTGATGATGCAGTAGAAGTAATTAGTCAGGATATGGAAGAAGTAGTACCTGCTGGTATAGACCAGATGGGTATGCCTACACCACCTGTATATAGCTACAATGTTAAGCTCAAGAAAACAACCAAGACTGGCAAGGTAATTGTTGAGAATGTCCCACCAGAGGAGTTTTTAATTAGCAAAAAGGCTCGCACTATTTCTGATGCTCCTTTTGTTGCTCATAGAAGGCTAATTACTCGATCTGAGTTGATTGCTATGAAATTTAGCAAGAAGGTAGTAGAAACCCTGCCTACTTGGTCAGATTTAACTTATACACAGGAAAGAACTGCTCGCTTTAGTAATGGTGAGAATCCTGATGATAACAATACTATTGATCCATCAATGGAAGAAATTGAGGTCTATGAGTGTTATATCAAGACTGATATGGATGGAGATGGCATTGCAGAGTTGCGCAAAGTAGTCTATGCAGGTCGAGAAATCCTAGATGATAAAGAGATTGACTTTGTTCCTTTTGCTTCAATCTGTCCTATTCCTATGCCACACAAGTTCTTTGGTCATAGCTTGGCAGACAGAACAATGGACTTGCAATTAATTAAGTCTACAGTTACTCGTCAAATCCTAGACAACCTTTATCTTACAAACAATGCCCGCATGGGTGTTGTTGAAGGTCAAGTAAACCTAGACGATATGCTAACCGTTACAGCAGGTGGAGTGGTTCGCATCAAGAATCCTAATGCAATTGTTCCATTGACAGTTCCAGCTACTGCAAGCCAGTCATTCCCAATGTTGCAATACCTAGACTCAGTTCAATCTAAGCGCACAGGTGTTAATGATGCACAGCAAGGTCTAGATCCTAATATCTTGCAAAATGCTACAGCTACAGCAGTTGCAGCAGTTCAAAGCGCAGCAGCAGGTAAGATTGAGATGATTGCTCGATTGTTTGCTGAAACAGGTGTAAAAGACTTGTTCCAGAAGATTCTTCATCTTTTATGCAAATATCAAGACAAAGCCAGAATCATTCGCTTAAGAGGTAAATATATTACTATTGACCCTAGAGAGTGGACTAATGGTTTTGACATCTCTATCAATGTAGGTCTTGGTACTGGTAATAAACAAGAGCAGATGGCTATGGTAGCTATGGTTCTACAGAAGCAAGAACAAATCCTAGGTACTCAAGGATATAACAATCCATTGGTAACTTTGACTCAATATAGAGAAACTCTTGGTCGCTTCATTGAAGCTGCTGGATATAAAGACAGTAGTGAGTTCTTCAAAGAGATTCCACCTGAGTTAGAACAAGCTATTGCTCAACCACAGCCACCACAAATTCCACCTGATATGCAAGCTGCTCAGATTTATGCACAAGTAGAGCAGATGAAGGTAGAAGCTAAGATGCAAGCAGATATGGCTAAAGCTCAGATTGAAGAAGCTAAGTTACAGGCTTCAAGAGAGAAGTCTATAGCTGACTTGGCTATCCAACAGTCTAAGATTGAGCTAGATCGAGAAAAGAGCATGGTTCAGTTACAGTTGCAACAGGCTCAAATTGTTGTAGATGCAGCTAATCAAAGAAATGAATTAGCTCTAAAAGAAAGACAGCAATTGATTGATGAGTTAGAAAAGACTCAACAAGTATTGCAAGAAAGACAAAGCCAAGGCAATATGGCTGATGCAGTCACTAACCTAGGTCAGATGATTAATCAGTTGCAGAATAATCAGGCAAGTTTAGCTCAAGCTATTAACACTCCTAAGACTTTGGTTAGGGATGAAAATGGTAAAATCGTAGGCATAAAGGCAGGAGAATAATATGGCAGTAACTTATACAACAGCAGTTAAAAATGCTCGATTAGATGCAGTAGTTACAGCTATTGGAGCTACAGGTGTTCTAGAGATTGGTACTACTGGCATGGGAACAATCCTAGCTAGTATTACCTTAAATAGCACAGCAGGAACTAGCTCAGGTGGAGTTCTGACATTCTCAGGTTTCCCTAAGTCTGATACATCTGCTGATGCTACAGGTACTGCTGCTGCAGCTCGTATTCGCACAGCGACAGGTGGAACAGACATCATTACAGGGTTATCAGTAGGAACTTCAGGATCAGACATTAATTTAGACAGCACAAGCATTACTGCTGGTCAGACTGTAACTATTACAAGCGCATCTATTACCCACGCATGACAATTACTTTACGGAATACTAAGGGTTCTCCCTTATCTTATTCGGAAGCAGATGGTAACTTTTCTGATTTAGATACTAGGACTGCACAGGGATGGCGAGATAATATTGTTCAGCTAACTTCTTTGCCTAATAACCCTGATTCAGCAACTCTAAATATTTTTAGAGATGGTATTCATGCTTATACATTCTTTGCTGGAGAAATGAATGAGGCTTGTGCTTCTTTCCATATTGACCACGATTATGCTTTAGGAACTGCTTTATATCCTCATATTCATTGGGCTATCAATACAACAGCAACAGGTACAGTTAGATTTGGTGTTGAATATACGATTGCCAAAGGGCATGGACAGGCAGCATTTGGTGTTACAACTACTGTTTATATTGAGCAAGCATCAGACGGAACTCAATATAAGCATTATGTAGCTGAAGTAAGTGATGCAAATACTATCTCAGGAACAGGAATTGAACCTGATACTTTGATTTTATGTCGGTTTTTTAGAGATGGGACACACCCTAATGACACACTAGATGCTGATGTATTTGTATTCTGTGTAGATATGCACTATCAAGCTAATCGAGCAACAACACCATTTAAAGCACCAAATTTCTTAACTGGAGAGTAATATGCCACCTGAAGGACAGAATGTAATTGTCACTCTGTCTGATGGCAGAATAGAACTTGCCTACTGGAAAGATGGTCAATGGTGGATTGGTGTTGAAAACGACCCAATGGATGTTGTTATAGAAGGTGTAGTTTCTTGGAGATGGGCTGAATAATGGCTATCTCGTATATAAACAAATCAGCTTTTGCATCAGGCACAGGTGCTTTAACGGTAGGTGCAGTTGCAAGCGTTCAGGCTGATGACTTAATGCTGTTATTTGTTGAGTCTGCTAACCAAGCAATTACAACTCCTACAGGATTTACACAGGTTACAAGTAGTCCAGTTTCAACAGGAACTGCTGCTGCTGCTGGTGGTGTAAGGCTCACAGTATTTTATCGGTGGGCTACTGGTGCTGATACTACAACTTCTGTTGCAGACTCAGGAGACCATACAACAGCTATTAAGATGGCTTTTAGGGGTGTTGATAAGGTAAATCCTTTTGATGCAACACCAACAACAGGTATAAAGACACCTGCAAGTACTTCTTCTAGCTATCCTAGCATTACTACTACTACTGCTAATGCAATGATTGTATTGGCTAGTGCTTTAGACTTAGATGCAGCTTCTACTGCAACTACTGGAACACCAACCAATGCAAACCTTACAGGTTTAACTGAAAGACACGACCAAACAGTAACTTCAGGTGTTGGTGGTGGTCTAGTCATTATTACTGGTACTAAGGCAACAGCAGGTTCTACAGGAGCAACAACAGCTACTGTTACAAGCACAATACAGGTTTATCTTACTACTGCTTTAAGAGAAGAAAATGACTTTGGTAGCTTAAATGCTACAGAATCAGGATTAGATACTTTTAGTGCAAGTGGCACAGTTCAAAGTTCTGCTGTAACTGGTTCAATGGCTGTTAGCGAAACAGGCGCAGATGACTTTACTGCAAGTGGTACTGTTAGCTTCCCAACTAGAACAGGTAGTTTATCAGCTACAGAAACAGGCTCAGACACCTTTAGTTCTAGTGGTGATGTCATAGTAAAAGGCGCATTATCTGCAACTGAAACAGGTAACGATACTTTTACAAGCTCTGGTGATGTAATCGTTAAAGGTGGTTTAAGCGTTACCGAGAGTGGGACAGATACTTTTAGTGCATCTGGCTCAGTAACTACTAACACAGTAACGGGTGCTTTATCTGCAAGTGAAACAGGATCAGATAGCTTTGTTTCTACAGGTTTAGTCATTATTCATGGAGATATGGCTGCCAATGAGTCTGGTAGCGATATATTCTC
>Ga0247722_10000328_pt1 | contig 30357 bp, 30 predicted proteins | sample MSEWelMarce3H_FC_FD_189094 | JGI IMG/M metagenome (GOLD analysis project Ga0247722, IMG submission 189094) | Subsurface sediment microbial communities from gas well in West Virginia, United States - MSEEL Well Study Marcellus 3H_FC | ecosystem: Environmental > Terrestrial > Deep subsurface >... | reverse complement strand
CAGAATTCCGCCTCCATCGATTCTGCTTACGAGGAGCAGAATTCCGCCTCCATCGATTCTGCTCACGAGGAGCAGAATTCACAGATCTCATCCTCCGCCATCTCCGTCGCTGCCCCTGCTTTCTCCGGCTCCACCGTAAATTGTTGTGCCTGGTGCTTCGCCTTTCTTCGCAAGTAATATACTCCCGTTTTCAGCCCCTTATTCCACGCGTAAAAAAGCATCGACGTCAAAATATTATAATTGGGCTCTTCCACCCATAAATTCATACTCTGGCTCTGGCAGATAAAAGCGCCGCGATCTGCCGCCATATCGATAATATGCCGCATCGGCATCTCCCAAACTGTCTTATATTTCAGTTTCAATGCATCAGGCAATCCGTCTATGTATTGGACGCTCCCTTGATTCGCGATAATATTCGTTTTCACACGCTCATTCCATATCCCAAGCGCAATAAGGTCGCGGATGAGATACCGGTTTACCATAATAAACTCACCAGCTAAAGTACGACGGGTGTATATATTACTGGTAATCGGTTCAAAGCATTCATTATTTCCGAGGATTTGGGATGTACTTGCGGTAGGCATCGGCGCCAGCAACAGAGAGTTTCGCAGTCCGTGTGTGATGACTTTATATTTGAGCTCATTCCAATCGTATTCTTTTGTTCGATATACTAACGGTTTCTCAGATGGATCAACATGCCACATATCAAACTGAAGAATACCTTCAGATGCAGGCGATCCCTTGAATGTTTCATAAGCACCATGACGAGCAGCAAGTGTCATTGACGCCTGAAGTGCTGCAAAGTAGATCGTTTCAAAAATCTCTCGGTTAAGGACTTTGGCTTCTTCGCTGTGAAACGGAATATTCATCATCATAAATACATCCGCTAGTCCTTGTACACCGATTCCGATGGGGCGATGACGCAAATTGCTCGTCTCTGTTTTCGTCGTAGGATAATAGTTAATATCGATGATTTGATTCAAGTTATCTACAACAAGGGCAGTAACGCGTTCAAGCTCTGTGAAGTTGATCGTCCGGGTTTTTTCATCGACGAACCTATTCAGTGCAATACTCGCCAAATTACAAACCGCCGTTTCATTCGAATCAGAGTACTCCATGATTTCCGTGCATAAGTTGCTACTCTTGATCGTGCCAATATTCTTCTGGTTACTCTTTTTGTTGGCGGCATCCTTGAATAAAATATAAGGTGTTCCCGTCTCCATCTGACTATCCAGGATTTTCAACCATAGATCACGTGCTTTCACTTGTTTACGCGCTCGGCCTTCACGCTCATATTTCTCGTATAGCTCTTTGAAATCGTCGCCATATACATCCGCGAGACCAGGGCATTCATCGGGGCAGAAGTAGGACCACATATCCGCACCTGCGCCCGCACCCGCACCCGCGCCAGCCCCACGCACACGTTCCATAAAAAGGTCCGGTACCCATAGCGCATAAAACAGATCGCGTCCTTTGGTTTCTTCGTCACCGTGATTCTTCTTCATTTCTAAGAAATCCTCAATGTCAGGATGCCATGGCTCTAGATAAATCGCGAAACTCCCGTTGCGCCTCCCCCCCTGGTCGATATACCTCGCTGTATTATTAAACACACGCAACATGGGTACAATACCATTCGACGATCCATTCGTCCCGCGAATATGCGACCCTGATGCGCGGATATTATGGATATGAAGCCCGATTCCGCCAGCATGTTTAGAGATCTTCGCACAGTCTTTCAATGTATCGAAAATACCGTCGATGCTGTCATTCTCCATGGCGATCAAGTAGCATGAACTCAACTGGGGTCGAGGCGTGCCAGCGTTAAATAAGGTCGGTGTAGCATGCGTCATGTATTTCTGCGACATTGCATCATAGGTATTCTGAATATATACGAGTATTTCGTATACATTACAGAAATACCTTCGTTGACAGTGAATGCCCATTGCCACGCGCATCCACATATGTTGTGGGCGTTCTACAATCGCGCCATTGACCCGCATCAAGTACGATCTCTCGAGCGTTTTAAACCCGAAATAATCGATGAGATAATCTCTCGGATACTCGATCATTTGTTCAAGTGCTTCGTGAACCAAATATGGACCAGGGCCAGGCGCGCTTCCATTTCTAGGCGTATCAATGATTTCATGCAGAAAATCCCAGAACACCTTGCTTATAATTGGACTATGTTTATCATGTGAATCACGGTATTCGTACAATTGACGCATTGCCTGATAAAACCCGCCAGGAATATTCTTGTGTGCATTCGAAACGATAATATACGATGCCAGCGTCCCGTAATCGGGGTGTTGAACCGCCATCATCGCGCATTGTTGGGCAGTCAGCTCATCGATTTTCATCGTGGGAATATCGTCGTATAATTGATCAATGATTTTGATGACAAGTGTAGTATAATTTACACCTGTAATTCCGGCCGCCTGACCGAGTGTTTTTAGGCGCGCGAGGATTTTATCAAATGCAACAATCTCTCGTTCACCGTTACGCTTGAGAACGTGCATATCTTCATTAGATACAGCAGACATAATGTATACTATAATATATACAATATATACACAGAGGGTTTATATCTATTATCAATTCCGAGAACCGTACTATGAAATATTTTAATGAATACCTGGGGTTATTTTTGCTCGTGGTTGCAGTGATCATTGCTGAGCCATTGATGTCCGCGTTTTATGATTTTAGTGCGCTGACCAATGAAAAAGCGAAAGAACAAGCTAGAAAGGAGGGATTCAGTGCTGATCGTGTTCCGTCAGGTGAATACCCACGCGAGGTGGATGAACCTTTGCTGTATCCAGTATATCCTAAGAAGGGCGCTGATTATGGTGTCGTTCTCCGAGAGAATGATTCAACGAACAATTCAAGGTTGTATCCAGTGGCTGCAAATGTAAGCAGTTACGACCAGGCGACAAACAATGTCCGTGAGTGGGTGACACCGGATAATGGGTCATGTAAGCCAGCGGGAATGTGTGGGGCGTTATATGCGCCAAAGACACCGGCTGAGCATAAAGTCCCCGATCCGCTTCCGCTGGACCACCCGGGGCGAAGGGTGGGATTTTACGCGATTCAGTAGTAATCAAAATTTAAATTTCATGGACAATAAAAATACGGGTGGCGCCTTTGTTGGCGTTCCTTTTATTGTTCAACTTTACTCTCATCTATTTCAAGGTCGTCGATTTTGAAACAGTTGATTAACACATCGGATGGTCCTTTCAAACAGCGGTTGGTTTTTTTTGTCATATTATTATTCATCGCCATCAATATCGCCATATTTGTCGCCGTAGCGGTCGCGGTCGCCGTATTTCCATCATGACCGCTAGTCGTATTCGTATTGTCACTATTCGGAACAATCGCGCTATTCAATTTAACGATCTTCAACGACGACGACGCCGAGGCCGCATCCGTTGTTTCGGTGGACGCAGAAGCCGAACATGCGGTTTTTCGTTTCATTGGGGCTCGATGTTCATATCCTGTCTCGCGTTCTTTTTCAATCGTATCCCATACTTGTTGAAGTATAGGCACAGCCTCTTCAAACCAAAGACGGTTCCTGCGCACGAGAACACAACTGTATTGATCCAAGTACCAGTAAATCGTACGCACCCATATACTTCCGAGGCGCTGATGTTTCATGAATGTCTCCGCCTCCCACCTATCATATTCATAAGGTGATGCACCGATTGGCGCGTATTCGTACAACTGTATCGGTGGCGATACGTGTCCTTGCTGCGTAAGTGCAGGTGCAGTTTGGAACCATAGGATCACGCCTTTTTCGTTTTCATCGGCAGTATACCCCTGTGTAGTCGTTGCATCCGCATCATAATCTTCCTTCGAATCATATTCTTTGAACCGGGTTTCGACAAAATCGCATTCATCGAGATCGCAAACCTCCATTTGAATCTGTGTCTGAATCCAGTATTCTTCCTTAGGACGTCCTGTAATCTCTCGGTTCACGATATTCTTAATTTCTACCATCCGACCATACAACGGGGATGTTGCGTCAATATTGATTCCATCTGGTGAAGCGCCAATAAACGGGTATGTATCATGTTGAATACAACCGAATTCGCCTAGTTTTGTAGTGTTTCGGTGTTCATATACCATTACTGTAAGGGGTTCGTATCGTTGCCCCCAATGAAGAGGGGAGTTCACGGAACCTTGAAGAGGCGCGGGCGGAGAGCCCCCCGAGGCATTCGGATTCTGGCCTTGTGACTGCGACGATGGTTGATTTTTACACTTTTCATAGACAAGTTGGTTGACGGACGCTTGTGAACCAAACGCCTTCGATGCAGAACTTGCGGTAATGAGATTATTGCGCCGAGTATACCATTCAGGCGTTCGTTGTTCGGGTTGCGGTTTTTCTTGAAGGGTTCGTATTTTCGCAGTAATTGCGTCTACGTCTACGTCTACGTGACCCTCGATCTTATCTGTATCTGGCTCCTGCTCCTGCTCCTGCTGCGTCGTCGTCGTCGCCATGGAGACACGAGGAGGCACGATTTCCTCGTAAAATCTCTCGGTGATTTCATCATATAACTCTTGGATATACGTTTCAAGGACTTCATTCAATGCGTCTGCTTCAGCGGACGTCATGGTGGAGAAATTTGATCGCGCAGGTGTCAACTCTGCGAAGTATTGGCATACATAGCTATCAATCCACGTTCCAACGACTTCTTCTGTATTGAAGTCCTCACGCTTGAATTCCAATATATTCTCTCGCGCAATGATGGCCAGTTCATCAAGCGCATCGTTGATAATTGTCTCTCGATCTTCATCGGACGGAAGTACGGAGTATGGTGCGGTAAGTTCGCGGTATTCGACGTCATGGTCGACTTCGTCGTCTGTGATGGTTGCGTCGCTGTCGTCGTCGTATTCGTCGCTATTGCGAGTATTGTGTCTACAATATTCGTTATCATTTGTTTTAGCATTTTTTCCAGAAGGCATCATCTATATACATAAATAAAGAATAGTTTTGCGTTTATATTCATACATTATGTATTATATCATTCAATTTTACGACGACAATATAATATTTATCTATACTAAGTATTTGATACATTTGTATTACGCCGCCCGTTAAAACATGGTTGGTGCTGGATTATTGCCTGCTGCCGTCCATAAAGGCGTGATTTATTTATTGTTTGGTCGAGAAAATGAACTCAATGATACGCCTGGTTGGGCTGATTTTGGAGGCGGATCAAAGCCAAATGAAACGCCATTAGATGTCGCTTCACGAGAAGGCAGTGAAGAGTTGAATGGATTATTAGGTTCAAAAAATGAACTGAAAAAAGTAGCAGTTCGGCGTAAGGTTGCTGAATTAAAATTTCATGAATACACGACAATTGTTTTCAAAACCGATTATGACGAGAAATTAGAAGAGTATTACTCCAATAATTACCATTTTTTCGAAAAGTATTTGCCAGGTGCAAAGAAAAACCCCCATAATGGTCTCCTTGAAAAAGATGAAATCAAATGGTTTACGTTTGCAGAGTTACGTAAGAACCGTAGTAAATTTAGATTATTTTACCGAAATATGGTGGATATGATACTGGAAAACGAGGGCGAAATTACTCGTAAACTCAGGAAACCGATATGTGGTCCAAGATGTAGTATCAGAGTAACGCGCAGTGAGCGAAAGAATTCAGCAGGAAGACACAGTAAGAAATCGAAACGAAGAAATCTTACTGTAAAGAAAAAGAAGCAACGGCGAAGTTAAGAACTGGCCGGTAGTGTCGTATTTGGTGTTATAGACGTCGACGACGACGAGGTATCATTCGCGTCGCCTAATCTCCTCTTCTTCGACATACTTGTCGTAGGTGCGAGAGATTTCAATGTAGATTGACGCTTTTCACAACGTTTAAGCGTGAATTTTTTAAACCCGGCATGATAAATCAGACATGGAATACTAGTAATTGTACCAGAGACTTTATCATATATGACATCTTTGGCACGCATTAGTTTTTTTTGATCAAGTGCGGAAATAAGAAAATGATAGAGTGTATTGATCTCTTGTTCAGTGCAGTTTTCTTTCTTTCCGTGACGCATAGCAAACTCTTTGAGTTTTCCGATCTTCGAAGATTTATCAAGCTTATTCCAAGGATCGCTTTTATTTGTATTCTTCTCGTTTTCAAGAATATCGTCGATGTTTGGATTTGTCACAATATCTGGTTTGAGCATACCATAATTGCCAGTAAGAAGCATGTTCTTATAATTGATGTTTTTGAGTGCCGCGTCGTCTTGGTCGGTCGTGGTGGGTGTGGCGACCGCAGGTGTTTCATTATTAGTCACCGTGTTCGATGTCGAAGTAGTGGTAGATGATACATCTGGCGTAGAAACCGTTTTGCGAGGCATAGTGTATACATTATATAGTAAGATGACTTAAAGTCGTTTTTTGTATATTATGGATTTGGTGAGCATAATGTCATATAAAGTTTATGTGTCAATATAATATACAAATGAAACGATTTGCTTTATTATCATGGGCTCTCTTGCTTACATGTAGCGGATTGAGTATCGCGAATGGTCTTCCAAATCTAGCACCATTGCACAACCATTGTGGGAACGGTATTTATTGCGCAGCGCGTCAGACCTGTATGAGTAATGCTACTGGTGCAGGACTGTTCTATGCTTGTTCGCCGATTGATAGTGCTGTCCGATGCATGGATGCTCGTTTTTCATGTCCGCCGTCGTTTACATGTAGTAAAAACTCGCGGTGTGTATCAAACACGACGACGAGTACGACGGATACGGTTGACGAAGTCGAAGCTGTCGTGAATGTCGACGCATTTCAAGTAGCAGAATTGCGTGATTTTGGAAAAGGGATGAAGCCGACATCATTGAGTATTTGTGGCGCAGTTACACGTAATTTCCGTCTTCCTAATTTTTGTACGTGTAGGGATGGTGGCGGTGGAAGTGAAATCATGTGCACGATTGGTCTTCAAACATATATAACGATTGGCGCGTCAGCGTGGTTTCGACCATGCGCGACTCCTTCTAATTTTGGATATCGGGCATGGGCTTCACTTCTTGGAATCAATTTGAATGTTGGAAATACATGGACGACGACATTTTCGATCAATCGACCCATCCCCGGTGCTTCATTTGAACTTGGACGGTCGAATGTTGGTGCCAGAGCTGAACTTTCAGGAGATATATCGCGCTTCATCATTTCAAGTCGACTTGCAATCGGTGTATGTGCTGAGCTAGGAGTTGGGCCATTTTCTACGGAGATTTGTAATCCTTCTGTGATGAATTGGTTACCGGTTGTTGTTTTGAATGGACCTCGGTTTGATTTTAGCAGATTGTGCTAATGGAATGTCATTATTTGTAGTAATATACGGATTACAAATAATAGTAAAATTGTGCCGGATTACATCGGCCTTATTGCTCCAGCGGGGATTATAGTACCGCTACCAAAAGATGGTAATGGTAATTCGCGGGGCTGAACAGGTACAGTTGTCAACATCGCCTTCGGTTTTGGGGCAGCGCATCGGTTGAAGTTCGTGGTGTTGCCATTGAACGCGTTGATGTTCAAAGAGAACTTGGCGTCGGGGGCAACATCAGCAGCAGAAGAGAAATCGGGGTTCAAAGACATTTTATGATATACACCAACATTTTAGTTTTATATCATAACATAACGAACGTACTATTCTTTGGTTTAACGGCGACCACCAAGAGGCAGACCCATTCGAGATGCCTCTGCGCGAGTAAGAGCGCCGGCATTGTTGGCTGCGATCTGAGCAGAACGAGTAGGGTTCGCCAAATATCCGTTAGAGTTCATCGTGTAGCCGTTAGACTGATACGTAGACTTGGCGGAAGGGCGGCCAAAGGAGAAGTTCACAGTTCCAGAAACAGAACCGGAAATGCGAGCCTTGGCGTCGGCAGCAGTAGCGGAAGAGAAGTTGGGTGTCAAAAGCATTTTATGATATAATGTGAGAAATAGTTTTATGTTTGTTTTTACCTAAATTCAATAAAATTGAAATCTTATTTCCATATTTTCAGTGGTATTGCCGATCGAGACATACAGACACATACAGACACATACACACATAGACACGTAATGAACCTCTTCATTCTTTCCCTTGACCCAGCTAAAATCGCGGAATATATGATGGACAAGCATATCGCTAAAATCATCCTGGAAGCTGTTCAAATGTTATGCACGACACAGCGGTTGCTCACCGGCACTGGCGAATGCGACCCCTGTGTTTACAAGATCGCACACAAAAACCATCCAGTTACGATCTGGTGTCGCGCTGCACAGGCCAACTTCATCTGGACACTGGACCTTATTGACGCCATGCACGCCGAATGGAAATACAGATACGGTCACCCAGCACACAAGCAACATAAATCATACGGAGTCGCTCAGTATTTACGCCAGAATATCCCACCTGCAACCGCATTCGAACGTATCAAAATCGCAGGTATCATGACTCCATTCGCGCTTGCTATGCCAGACGAGTACAAAATCCGCGCGACCCCAGAGACAATGCCCACTCCCACTGGAACAAGTCACGGCTGCGACATCTACGACGCAGTTGCTTCCTACCGGAGTTATTATTTGTCCGAACCCAAGCGCCGTATTGCAAAATGGGCGAAGCGGCGTGAAATGCCAGTTTGGTATGCGCGCGGATTACGAAAAATACAAGGACGCCGTCCTCCAAAACTTGTTATAGTACAACGTGCACATTAAATAAAACTTAAACTTTATCGACTTACATAATTCAAAGATAAACGCGCAAATATGGAACGAACATCCATTATCAAAAACTTTTCAATGTATGGAATCTACGAATATTATTCGTGTGGCGGACCTGGAACACTCCCTGGTTCGAAAACCGGATTTCTGCATCGATGTATGTATTTACGAAACCAAGAAAAATCAGAGATAGAACATATTATTAATACACATTCCAGATTTGTCATCCTAATCCAGCAAAACGAATATGCGATGTTTCTTTTCCAGATCGAAATTCAGCCTTTATTGCATGCAGCAAATAAGCCGTATGTGATTGTTACGTGTATGGATGATCCAACTTTTCCTGAAAAAGTGGTCGGGTCTTTTTTTAATACAATTACAGAAGACGGAAAACACAAACCAGAATTCAAACTGTTTCGGAAATGGTTTACCACGAATTGTAGTGTGCGTGATATCAATGGAATAGCACCAGCAACCGCACTTGCAAAAATATCTCCGATTCCGTATGGCGTAGATTACTGGACACTAGGAATGCGACAAACATGGGCGAATACACCAATGGCGGCAGCATGTACTCAAGATCGAGAACTATCACGATTACAAAATTCCATGGTTCATTTTTCAAAAAGGGGCAGCGGAGGAGAAAGAGGAAACGGATCCTCGCCAAAAGTGTATATTAATTTTCAATTCAACTTAAATGGAAACGGGTGTTTCGAGAGATTACTTGCATTCAACAGTATTCCGAAAGATGTAAGGAATATAGAACGACGTCGTGTGAATCGTTATGAAACATGGGGTGCATATACTCAAAATGTCTTTGTTGCGAGTCCACGCGGGAATGGACTCGATACAATACGAACATGGGAGGCACTTATGCTCGGATGTATTGTCATTGTGCGGCGTTTACCCGACGCCCCCGTCATCGAAGAGTTGTATGCGGATTTACCGGTTGTTATTGTTGACCGTTGGTCCGATATTACGAGTGATTTTCTTACACATATTCTCTCGGAATATTCCCGACGAACGTTTAATTATGAGAAACTTACGATGCAATATTGGATCAATCGAATCGAGGCCGCGTTTGATGAATAGTATCTATGTGTCCGTTTAACGAACATGTATTTCATCGAGAGATATACTATACTTCCAGAACGTCAAGATGAAAAAGATCGACATTTTAGGGAAGCGAAATCAAGATAAGATGAAACAAATGGCGGATCCAGAAGCAGTGATCGAGAGAAAGGTACCCAAACATAAACTCGTTGACTTATCCGACGAGATATATACCGCCGACCAATCTCTCGTACTTGATATTTTAAGATGTGATATTGCCGATAAATCTCTTGGAGTGTTTAGTGTATCGCGTGTCCATACCGAACCAATGACCACGTGTTTAAAACACATCCTCCGAGAGATTGATACGAAACGCAAAGCATATATTTATCAAGATAAACATCACAAAATTTATGACCCGCGTTATTCTATTACAACGGAACGAATTGTTGAAATGTTGGTTGGATCAGAACTTTTATGTCATTATTGCCGAGAGATTTGCCAGGTCGCGTATAAAGAATCCATGTGTAGGCGACAATGGACGTTGGACCGGATCGATAATAACTATGGTCATAATGATACGAATGTAGTGATTGCGTGTTTGGATTGTAATTTGAAGCGTGGAACAATGGATTCCGAGAGATTTCGTCAAGGAAAGCAATTCACTTTTCGGAAGGTAGAGTAAGGGATGAATGTGATGTTTCATTATTAAATAAAATAACTACAAATTATTATGGGAAGATAGTCATATGTAACTAGACATCTAGTTATGTAAATTATAATATATATATATATATATTTATATATTTATATAATGGCGCTATCACTATCATCACCATCATCATCACCATCATCATCACCATCATCATCATTATTCTCGGGTTCTTTTACAAGTTCGCCTGTATTCAACGGATCAAATGGAATGTTAGATAATAAGAGTTTTAAACCGCATAATCTTTTTGGAAATAGTTCGATAGGTCTACCATCTACTACTACACGGACTAATTATGTTGTGCAAGCACAACCGAATCCGAGGCCATTAGGAATAGACGATCTAGCTACATTATCTAGTAAAAATGTAACAACAGAGATTGTTTTTGACGAGGGAGGTAACACAAAGTTAAGTATCATAAATGTGTTACCTGATAAAAGTAATTCTAGTACCACATTTAACGATGCAGTTTTAGCTTTTTTAGCAATGTCAGAAGCAGAAAGAATAAAAGCAGCAAAAGCAACAGCAGCACCAGCAACAGCACCAGCAACAGCACCAGCAACAGCAGCACCAGCAACAGCACCAGCAACAGCAGCACCAGCACCAGCAACAATACCGGATACAACATCATCTCCATCACTTCCACCGCCGCCGCCTCAAATACAAGTGAAGTTCGAAGATGGCCTATTTGTTCCACAAAATGGAGATTTATTTAAAACACTTACTAATACAACCAATTTAGCCCTTATAGAATATCCTATATGGGTTACAGTAGTTGACATAACCGGAGAGTGGGACCCAAACTTTAGTGGTATTAATAACCTTGGGAGATCATCATCCAGTTTAATACGTCAGGCTTTTCATAATCCCGAAAAGAAAATGTATATGTATGAAGGTTCAAGTATCGTGTACTTACCTGAAAGTGAACTTCTTAAGCAGATGGCATCACAAGTTCCTTCTTCGGACTTGCCTTTATACAGAGACAGGCGCGTCTTTTATAGGGATAATTATAAAAGTAATTGTAGTCCCGACAACCTCTCCGCGTGTATGACGCTTTGTGAGACTCGATATGCACTTATTGAATTGATGAAAGCTATGAAAACCATATTTGGTAATAATTTGTTACAAAATATTGGCAAACGTAAACAGAAGGGAGGCATACATTCAAATAAATATTCGAGACAAAAATTAAATAAAAAAAAAGCTATAAAACATACGCATAAAAAATATACTCGTCGTTACCGTCGCCGTAATGTAAATCGTAAAACTAAAAAAAACTAAATCCATTTACAATACAATAAAACCGCGGATGTTTGGATTTATTGTATTCACTTTAGTCGTGGGTATCTTGATATATTCCAGATTTTATACTACGGCATATAACACTCCACCAAATGTTGCCGCTACTCACATGACCAACCTTGTAGCCCACTACGGATTCTGCGAAGAAACACACGACATTTCCGGCGTGAAAATACATTGTGTCGTTAAGGACACACTATCCGCCACCACCGACCCATCCGGTGTTCTCGTATTCATCCATGGAACCGCAAGTTCATCCGCCACGTTTTTCGATACGATCAAGGCATTACCGCCCATGATAAAATGCGTCGCGATTGATCTACCCACATTCGGGATAAGTGGACATATTGATACAGAACGGTACTCCACAAACGAAAAGTTATGCATAGCGTACGCAGACGTCATTGGACATACACTTCACAAATTACAAATCGTCAATCAAACAATCCTTGTCGCGCATTCTCTCGGCGGGTTCCTTTCAATCTATGTCGCCAACCGATTCCCCATAAAAAAACTCGTGCTTTTGAATCCCGCCGGTATTCTTCCCACCCTTGGCGAATGGGGATACTATTGGGCGATCTTTTTCAAAGCAGGACTGCCAACCACCGCATTCCAGCTTACAATGGTTTCATCCGACCTTCTGGTATACCTAGGCCGATTATGGTGGACCGGTGTACTAGAACCCCACGATCTTAAAACCGAATTTTGGTTATCCTTTTTCGCAAACCCCGCCAACGAAGGGCATCGAATATTGCAACGCCTGATCACACTGAATCCGTGTTACTCTTACTGGAACACGCCAGCGATTTCGACGCTAACGGACGTTTATAAAAAGGTGCCAACGTCGGTTTGTTTCGGCGTCGAGGACACGATTTGTCCGTCACATATTGGGGAATTTTTGAGAAGGCTCACCCAAGGAGAGATTAGGATTCACAATATACAAAATGCGAATCATAATCCGTGCACGAATACCGAATGTATGGTGAAGTTTTTGGCGGATACATACAATAATGACACTATTGGTACGAAACCAGAGAGATCGTGGCGTAAAATGGCTCCTGCTAGCAATAAGCATAAAACACAAAATCATCGAGGATACTCGTATCATTCATTAGAAAAAACGCAGGAGTCATTTCAGAACGTCTATGATTACATTCTTACACATTCAACATCAGACTAAGATATTCATACCAAAATTCATAATATTATAATGTTGTAACATTCTCAAAAATGCCAGCAAAATCCCCGATATAAACGTAAAATAATTAAGTCGTGTTGCTTCTTGTGAATTGAGATTACTATTAAATATCCGATTCATTAATGGTCTAAAAAATTCAGGGTCTCCAGTTTCAATACTTATTGTTAATTTGTCATTACCATTACCATTCGAAGACGATCCATTACGTGCTTTTTCTCTAAAATGATGTTCAAGTCTTGTTAAAAAACATTCTCCATCAATGTCGTTCCAATCTAAAAGAACGAATATGACAAATAATATATAATAATGAATCTTTCGAACCGGTGTTATAACCCATCCAGTTAAAACATAAAACACTAATAAAATATGCAAATAGTGTATAGCATCTGCAATTATGATATTCATATTATATTAGTCACATATTTTTATCACGCATACAGCTTACTATCCTCCACATTCCGCGTCACCTCCTTAATAAACTTGTCCGCATCCAGTAGCTCATTGATATTATCCACCCAGTTTCTCCGATAACGAAACAGAAACCCGACAAGCCCGGCCATTGTAATCGTTTTCTTGTTGATGTGTTCATAGAACTTGTCAAACTCGCGGTCGATTTCTTCCGGTGTCATTTCCTCTTTCCGCATCATATCGCGGAATAGGTGCTTGACATCCACCTTCTTCGGGTAATTCATATGAATAATCATATCAGTTCGTCCCTGACGCAACAATGCATGATCCAAGTTCTCCGGATGATTCGTTGTAATAAATGCGATGAGACCCTTCCTGGAAAATACACCATCCAGCAAGTTCAAGAGGTGACTGAACGTGAAACTGCTTTTGTTGTCGTTCGTGCTTACGCGTTTCTCAAAGAGACAGTCGATATCCTCAAATAATAGAATAGATTTGGGCGGAATATCGCGGAACGCAGCGAGTGCCGTATTATTGTCCACATCATGATTGATCGAAAAGATACAAAGGCTGTAACCAATCTCGCGACACATCGCCTTTATGATACTCGTCTTTCCGCTGCCAGGAATACCCGTGAGCAGATAATTCTTCTTATACGGAATCCCGAACTCGTCGTACTCCTTTTCCTTCTTTAAGAAATCCGTAATATCGGTTCGGAGTTTCAGTTTCAATTTCTCATCGAAATAAACGGTGTCCAGTGTACGCGAGGGGATTTTATTATAGCGCATCCATTCGCCATATTTCGACATCACGTAGACATGGAGTTTCGTCTCATCTTGTTCATTGTTTTCAAGGAAATTATCGCTTTCACGGTAAAAATGGTGGAAGATTTCCGGAGAATCTGTGCGAATTGTCATGCATTCAAATCTCTCTGCGCCGTCGTGCGTACCCACCGTTTTTTCTTCTTGTCGGTATATCATGATGAACTCAGTAGTCTTCTCCGGTTCAGTCTTAGTTGCGGGGACAGTATATGTATACTTGTATTCACCAAATCCCATCTGCACATAACAGAAATCATCCTTATCATATTTAAAGGGACGACGGCGGAGTTTGAGAGGCGTCGGGGCAGGTTTTGTTGTCTCTGGGTTTGTTACATGATAAACAGTTGGCGGCAAATACACCAGATTAGTTATCGTGTGATACACATAGAGCAACATTTGGTTTATGATATTAGGACTATCGGTGTAGTATTCATACTGTCCTACAGGCATTTTCTTCAAGTCGATCACGAGTTTCGTGGATTGGTCAGTCCCGGCTTCACTGTCGGTGTCACTGGAGGCATTCGTCTCAGGGGCATCAAGAGTTTTAAGCGCCGCATTTGCACGGGCGTATTGTTCATGCTCTTTTGGGGATGTAGAATCGGCGCGTTCGAGAGATGACATTATCGTTTAGTTTAATGTGATACGATATACTACACATAATAACGAGTTGTGTTTATATTAGATATAATTGAACAACTCAACCGCCCGAAAGAGGTTTAAATACTTTTACATATGTCAATTACACGAAAAAATGCTTGCCTGTATTCAACCTCCCAAAAACGATCCGGTCGCGCCGTTGGCTTCCGTTTTTACTCCTGCGCATATGGCATTGGCGCACGGAACAAGTCTTTATAATACACAAAACGATCTTCTACTTCATAAAGTCCTCCGTTTTTATAATGAAAATGGAGGCGAAAATATGGATAAGATGCTTGCAGTGATCAATGGTACGACAAATATTTCATTACGTATCATGGACTGGTTTGTCACGAATTATTCAAAGAAGCATTATACCGTCTATGATCTTGTTGAAAATGTCAGCATTAACCGGCAGAAAAGGTTCAAAGTCTACGTGGATTATAAACTGAAACTCCGCGCTTATTCGAAGAAACGTTTCGATCCTTTCTGTCGTTGGGATCGGATCAATGTTCCACATAAAAACGGGACGACATATATTCAGACGACATTAGGTCAACTCAATTTCTTTAAATGGGCGATTGAAAACGAGGTACTTCGTTATATTCAGGAGAATTATACGGCGATAGAGGCGGACATGAATATCAGGAACAACACTACACGTAAGTTGGCAAAGTCACATCAAACCTCATCCGCAACTATCGACGGATGTGAATTAATCACGCCACTAGACGTAAATTCAGGGAATGCAGATGGGGCGGTGAGTCCGAGCCCGAGCCCGAGCCAGAGCCCTAACCCGAGCCAGACCACAGGAACAAAACATCGCAAAAAACGAGAGGAATTGTCATCATCCGCGACAAAAAGTATCAAGAAAGAATTCGTGGATATTGTAATCACATTCGATTAACAAGAATGGCGTAAATTAGATAAAAACAAATAATAGTAATAGTATAATTATATTATTTGTTGAAATAGAAACATGGGCAATCAAGTATCGCTCGTACCCAAAGTGAGCTACGAAGACCTTCAAATGGTGGTATATCGAAATATGCACGTACAACATTCGACCCTTCTAATAAATACACTACCACCATCTCTACAACATTGTCTTATTAAAACAACAGTAGATATACGTTTTGAAGAGCGTGTAGTAAATGCATTCATAGAGAAGAAACCAGATATCATGATTATTATCTACGGAAAAAACTCGAACGACATAACGATCTTGCATAAATACGAACAGTTAGTCAAACTCGGGCTTACGAATGTTCATATTTATACAGGGGGTATATTTGAATGGATGCTTCTTCATGAAATCTACGGAAAAGATCTTTTCAAAATAACGAAATATGAAATCGATATTTTACGTTATCGCCCAAAGTCGGTACTTTTGACAGAAATGTCTGGAAGCAGTATACATGATGGTAATGATGGTAATGATGGTAATGATAATTTGTATATAGAAGATAATGTATCTACTACTAATACTAATAATAAACAAAATGATTTCCGTATAAACATTCCAGATAACATTTCAAATACAAATGACGATATTGGAAATGAAAATTTATTATCAAGTGGATTACGATGGTTGTTTGGATCAAACCAATAGATATTTTCATCCATGAATTATTTGAATGTGTAAGTTTAAAACTCTACTATATATCATTCTTCTCAATTAAATCAAAATTAAAGTACTTTGATATAACATTGAATTCTTGTGTATAATTCAAATTATTATCTGTTTTGTATTTTTGGTATTGCATTTCATAATTTTCAACTTTTTTTACTACGAATAAACATTTTTCTTCTTCATTATAATATTCACTCTCTTCTTTCGTATCACAGTTCATTATAATTATGACAAAACATCTCATATTATATTTTTTTTTAAGTTCTATTATATTTTTCATGTAGTCTTCAATATTTTCACAATCAATTATTCTTGTGATATAGAATAATGATGTTGTTTCATGATATTTGTTCATTACAGTATTGAATCTATCGCTTCTCCTTTTTATTACGTTATAAATACTATGGTCTAATATATTATGATGATGAAAACCACATATCGTATTCCAATCATATAAATTATGATTCATTGTGTCATGATGTAAATAATTTTGATTAAACAACATATTATTATTGTTATAACTATCTGCCATATATCCTATATCATTTTGTAATAACTCATAAAATCTATCATCGATTTTTTCTGTATTTTTTTTATAAAATAACTCGAGACGTTGCATATTTTTATTAAAATACACGATATCGTTTAAAAAATCATCGAATTTATTATGTACAAGTTTCAATGCTGTTTCAAAATCCACGAATAAATAATCAAAAGGACTACTCATTTTTCTTAGTTTAAAATCATTCAAAAAATCAGTAGAATAACATCTATGACCTATACTGAATACAAATTGAATAGTTGGTTTCATCATATATAAATAATTTTAAAATAAGTTATTTATATAGTTTTATACCAGATAATATTTCAATACATGTCCCTCCACGAACCATAGCCCAGATGTTGTAAACAACCCCGCCCAATCAGACGTACTGATGAGTCGACATCCGCTTCAGATCCATCATCGCTGAATTGTGCATGATACATGGTTGTTATGACATCTGGTCCACATACCCAGAGAATATCCGTTTCTTCCCATTTTTCAAGACCTAATTCAAATAATAAAGTAAGACGGCGCATACATTCGCGAATACATGTCTCCAAAAATGGGTGTCGTTTAAAATTAGAAGCAAATGCGAAATTCGCGATGCGTAATCCATTCCGGGGATGTTTACATTCTCTCGGACCCAACTTATCAACCGAAACCGTGAACTCCGTGAATAACACCATCCGATCGCATTTCGGGTTGATGGTGTTGAACGGATTCGTGTTCATGACACAATCAATATCTAGATAAAAACCCCCATATTTATAAATGTAAAGCAAGCGCCCGAGATCCGCCTTGACAATCCAGTATTTGTCGGGAATTTTCGCCCATAGTTCCGGAAGACCATCAAAAGATGAAAGAATCGGTATAATATCGTGTGGCGTTACGATACTATATTCTGGCATGAACATTTTATTTTTTCGAACACATTCCATCGGAATTGAAATGCGCTCATTTGGTTTAAAGTTCCACATGTATACGATAGAGTGATGGTTCATCGTGCAAAAATACGTAATTATTTGTTTATAATCTTGTATAAACTTACATTTATGTCAGTTATTCTTCCACCAGTTCGTATAATACGAGAGTTTCAACTTTTCATAATTGAATTGATTATTTAGATGTTTCAATTTAAACTCATATACTGTTTTTTTCAACAATGTAAGTGTGATATCTTCCCAATTTTCAACGATTAACACAGGAAGTCCTTCAAATAGTTCATAAAATACAGTACTACGAACGATCGGAATACACCCACAAAGCAACGCCTCCCATGTTCGATGACAGTCTAGACCGTTCCCAAATGGAGATAAGACAAATGTGTACTGGATCATATTTTTCCATGTATCGAGTCTGGGTATAACGGTTGTTTGCTGGTAGAGTAATTCTTTTGGTATCAATGAAACTGCCGATACACGATCATTAAAACGGTCTAAGCATAACATTACATTTGAGTAAATTTGTATCTTTCGCGCGTAAAATGGTGTCATTTTGGAACGAATCTCCTTTGAAAGAGTAAGTTCTTGTGAAATAGGGGTTGTTTCACGTTCGCTCTTTGATAACCATTGATGATTTGGATATGTGCTGATGGTATGATAATCCATACCAATTGGAATTTGCCGTAATTTAGAAAATACACATTGAATCGCATCATCAAGTGTTGTTGGTATACCTTCTGTTTTGAATACTGTCGCATTTGCTTTCCATAATTTCGTTATCTTGTCTTTTAAAAATATGCAACAATCTTCAATGTCCATATTTTGGCAATATAATCCACGAAGAAGTGGATTCAAGGTAAACATAACAAACGTATTTCGTTTATCTGGAACAGTTTCGCGAAACATTACTTTATCTCCATCACCACTAACAATAATAAACGGAAACTGTATTTTTGATGCATATCTAGAAATAAATGTTTGAAACGCGTCGCCACATACGTATATAGAAATTGGTGTAATCGATGGTGTGGACATGGATTGTGATGCGATGAAATCCTGAATATATTTTAAATTTGTAGGGCAACTCGACTTCGGAACTGGTGCGCGTACCATACATGATTTCAATAATCCACGACTGGATACAAAATCACACGATGTTTCATCTGTCATTGAATGATAATTGATGAATGAATACAATAAAAATGATAAATATAATATAACCTATGAAGTATATTTATCTCTATTTTCATTTACAACAAGCTACAAATGAACTCAGTGATACGTTCCATTCTGTCAGAGAGAATGCGCGGTGACTCTGATATATCTTGATTTGCAGGGAGTTCCAAAAGCGCACATTTTTTGGTATGGATCCAGTTTTCGTGATATTGATGGCACCGTTGAATATATTCGGATTGAATCGTTTCTCCTTCTCGCGCGCGCTTTCCAATTCGAGTGAGACACACTTCCGGCGATGCATTGATATAGACGATCCCAGACAACGGTACATCTGTCAAGAATTCGTCAAACCACAAAGTATAAATCTGGAACTCATCATGGGAAATATCGCCGACATCATACAACATCTTCGCAAAAACATTGCGATCCGTCTCTACGCTTCGCTCAGTTATGATAAGTTTGATTTTTGGATTATTCACCGCCTTACGCAACAAAGACAAACGTGAAATATATGCCATCATCTGGAATTTGAACGCGTTTGCGCGAATATCTTTGTATAAGTTGGTCAGAATGTTCACGCCATCCTTGTCGCAGACTTGATTCCATAATTCGACAGGCTCATCCAGAAAGCAGATATCGTCAATGGATGTTATAGTTGGGAAAACTACTCTATGTTCACCACTTTCATTCGACATGTGTTTTTTGAGGTATTGCTCATACTCATAACATGTCAACGATTTTCCTGAGCCAATATTTCCATCAAAACTAACAATAACAGGCATTCAAATCGGAATCTAAAGTTGCGGCAAGGGGTGGGTGATATACATTACATGGTTATATTTAATTCAATTTATACACGCAAAACGGGTTAAATACTTTTATTGGTAAAATTGATTTAAATGAAACACAATAATTTTAATGTATCGTTCTTAGAGTATTTTTAAACTCAAATGGCAACAATGGCAACAACTGCACCTGCATCCGGAAATGAAACCCTTATTCAAGTGAAACTCACTGGTGAAGAATGGAATGGAGTTGAAATCATGGAACCAGAAGAAGAAATGCGTATCTTGAAACTAATTATCGAGGGTTTTAATGATGTGAATCATGTATTCAATCCGCACCTTTCACTCATGACACGACTAAAAATAACCGCCACTCCTGAAATGGAAGATTATATTTTCGATGAATATTTTCGTAAACGCGTAGAATGTGCGATTGCGAGATTAGATACTATGACGACATCTACTGATGGTGGTAGTAGTAGCGGATTCAAAATCAATGCTAAATCGAAAAAAACATTGAAAAAAGTGGATCTAATGCGAATCCAAAACATGAATACGACATTTGGCGGGTCTGGAGATACGTATGACCATCACATCATGGAGACAATTGAAGCAATGATCGTGGCGAAGACTGCAATGGGGGTGACAACCGCGAATGAATGGATGAAGCATTATTACACATTGAAATTAATGCTTCAAAAATCAGTCATCGGAATCAATACGCATATCATAGAGTTTGCAACGTATGTTATATCATTATTCAGCGGCGATGTTCACGTCATCGGATTTCTTCGTAACGCATATCGATTCATCGAGCAGAATGAAGCCGTATTCAAATACGCGGATTTTCAGTTATACGAGCATCAAAAGCAGCTTTTCACAATTGCGAAACGACCTGGCGCGAAAATGGTGCTGTATATCGCACCAACCGGTACCGGAAAGACGCTCTCACCTCTAGGACTTTCAGAGAAATACAAGATTATCTTCGTTTGTGCTGCGAGACACGTCGGTCTTGCGCTCGCGAAGGCGGCGATTTCCATGAAGAAACGTATCGCATTCGCTTTTGGGTGCAGCAATATTGATGATATCCGTCTTCATTATTTCGCAGCAAAGGAAGCTATTCGCGACAAACGCAGCGGTCGTATTCGCAAAGTAGATAATAGCATTGGTGACAATGTTGAAATCATGATTTGTGATATCCGCTCGTACTTGCTTGCAATGCGGTATATGATGGCGTTTCATCCACTCGACCAACTTCTCATGTATTGGGACGAACCTACGATCTCGATGGATTACAAAGAACATGCACTACACCCGATTATCCATCGCAACTGGAGCGGGAACTTGATTCCAAATGTCGTGCTGTCATCTGCAACATTACCACGCGAAGACGAGATTGTAGATGTTATTCAGGACTTCAAGGTGAAGTTTCACGACAAACAGCCGGAAGTGTACAGTGTGGTTAGTCACGATTTCAAGAAGTCGATCCCTATTGTGAATCAAGGTGGGTTCATCGAGCTACCTCATTATATGTTCGGTGCGGATTATGATCAAGTATTGGAATGCGTCGAACATTGTAAAATGTACAAGACACTCATGCGGTATTTCGATTTACGAGAGATTTTGCGGTTTATTGCACTTGTTACAAAACCGGTGGCCAATAACGACAGCGAGGAGAGCGAAAGTGACAGCGACGATGAGAGCGAAGACAGTGACGCCGACGACAATCCCAAAGAAAAAAAAGAACGCACTGAGGACCCTGACCCCGACACTGACGATAATCACGGACTTATTATAACATCGCAACGTTACCTTCCTGAGAACATGTTTGCAGATATTGGCGATATTACAATGACAAGCATCAAAGAATACTACCTAATTCTGCTTGAAAATATTCGCCCGAAGTTCTGGGTAAGGGTATATGAGACTCTCACAGGAGTTCGTAAACCGAAATTCGCATCGGTCGTGAATCTATCAACCAGTGACGCACATACACTCACTGACGGACCCACAATTTATCTCACTGAGAACGTGGATAAGGTTGCCGCTTATATGCTTCAAATTGCACAAATCCCGACGGTTGTCATGCAGGATATCATGGAGACGATTGACTTTAATACGCGTGTTCTTGAAGACATAGAAAAAACCGAGAAACTTATCAAGGATCTTGAAGGCGAAAGTAAAGCCCCAGGTGCAGCGGGTGGTGGTGATGATGAAAAGAAAACCCGCAAATTCACATCGGATACACGCGTCAATCCAGAAACAGATCGACTTCATATGAAGGTTGATGAACTGAAGAAGTCGGTGAAATACACGGCACTTCATGAACTCTTCGTTCCAAACAGATTGGAACATTTGAAGCGGTGGACCGATCGTACGGCGATTTCCAATGAGTTCACATCATTTGTGGAAGATGAAGTTGTAGGGCAGATCATGCTTCTCAATGTTGCGTCACACTGGAAACTCCTTCTTCTCATGGGTATCGGTGCAATCACGAATGCTACTGATCAGAAATATACGGATATTATGAAAACACTGGCAAAGCATCAGAAGCTGTATCTAATTATTACAGCTACTGACTATATCTACGGAACAAATTATCAATTCTGTCACGGCTATATCGGAAAAGATCTAGAAGGCATGTCGCAGGAAAAAGCGATTCAATCGATGGGGCGTATTGGGCGAGGAGCGATTCAACAGGATTACACAATTCGCGTCCGCCACGATGCAATCATTCGCCATATCTTCACAGCATTACGAAGTGCAGATAAACCTGAGGTGTGTGCGATGAACCGGTTGTTTGTTACGGATGCTGAAGCGGAGGCCGGGGGCGATGCAGGCGCTTAACTGAACATCTCCTCTATCAGTTTCTCTAATGTATCATATTCAAATGTCCATCCCAACTTTTCGCGCGCTTTCGTCGAATCTCCTAATAAAAACTCGACTTCGCAAGGGCGAAAATACTTTGGATTTATTTTAACTCGAATCGTTCCGTCTTGGTCTTTCCCAACTTCATTATAACCTTCACCGCTCCATTCTATTTTTATACCTTTATGTTCAAACGCTTTATTTATGAAATGTCGGATGGTATGTGTTGTACCCGATGCAAGTACATAATCATCTGGTTCTTCTTGTTGCAGCATGAGCCACATTCCATATACGTAATCTTTGGCATGACCCCAATCACGCTTACTATCGATATTCCCTAGTTCAATGCACGTTTGCGATCCATTCAGAATATTTTTTATCCCATTCACAATTTTCATGGTCACGAAATTCTCTACACGGCGCTTGCTTTCATGGTTGAATAAAATACCATTTACTGCATATAAACCATATCCTTCACGATACACTTTTGTAATAAAGTGTCCATACACTTTGGCTACTGCATAAGGTGATACTGGATTGAATGGAGTGTTTTCATTCTGAGGAGTCTCTTTCACTTCACCAAACATTTCACTTGTTCCTGCTTGATAAAACCGTATCTTCTTTCGAGTTTCTTGTGGAAATCCACGTATGATTTCCAATAATCGTAGTACTCCTATGGCATCAACATCAGCGGTATATTCTGGTATTTCGAATGAGATTGCCACGTGAGATTGTGCAGCTAGATTATATATCTCAAATATTTCGAATTCTGGGTGTGTTTGTACGATCGTCTGGAAATAATTGGTTAATCCAGTTGAATCAGTCATATCCCCATATCTAAGTTCAAGTTTATCGCGAATATGGTCGATTCTGGTGTGTGAATACAGTAACGACGTCCTTCGGACAATACTGAATACTTTGTATCCCTTTTGCAATAATAGTTCACTAAGGTATGAACCATCTTGACCAGTTATTCCAGTGATAAATGCGAGTTTCATTACGAGTATATTGTATAATACTCTATATTTCTAACTTTATATAGATATAGGTTACTTACGAATTTCGACGTTTTCGGGTTTTTGATAGAAATGATTTCGAATTTCTACATAATTCGAGTTCTGGTTTAAGTTTAATTTTTAGAGTATGACTCAGTCTTGGTGTATATATGACATTAGTTGAATTGATCTCAAGAGAATTATTTGGTACTACATCTACGATCATTTTTGTAATTGAAGTATTTTTTGGAACTTGCAGCGTTCGATTGATATTCATAATAAATCGTCTGTGCGTAAAAATCAACAAAGATGATACGTGTTTCAAATTCGAGATATATTCTTGGAATTGCTCAATAACATTGACTCTTTCATTCTCTCGAAAACGATGTTCGTAATCTTCTAATGCGGCATAATCAATGGTAGGAAAATGAATCGCTGTAATATTCTTCGGGGACTTTGGGTGTATTTCTCGAAATAACTGATAGATATGAATCCCGGTTGTATGGAACCACACCTTGAAATTATGTACTTTTTCTTTCAGTTCATTCACACTGTTTACTCTTGATAATTTTGTAGTATGAAATTTAAGGTAGGGAATGATATGAACGACAGTTCGGTTGACTTGATCATTGAATGTAGCTAATGATATCATTGCAGTTATAACTGTACGAATAAGAGGCGAACAAACCACTTTATCATACTTGATTGATTTCAGTAAATAATCTCTCAAAAGGAATGATTGTATATACCCTTTCAGGGATAATCCTGGCTCATGAAGTATATCTCGATGTTTTCTGCGGTATGTATTCATTTTATGCCTTGTTATATTACTGCAACTTTCAGCATGACGGACTAAGTATAGGTCGATGATTGTCATATTTACAATATATCTATAATATATATTATGTCTGTTGCCACCAATTCCCGCTCCCCTCGCCGTACGGCATTCCTGGTTGGAATCAACTACATTAACACCCAAAGCGAACTCAATGGGTGTTATAATGACGTCGTAAATGTATCCCAGTATCTGCGTTCAACTTTAGGATATTCTACAGACTCGATCGAAATTCTTACCGACGGTAATCGCGGCGCTGTTGGGACTGCTTCCCGTGTTCCACCCACCCGCCAAAATATCATCGCCGGATTGACCAAGCTCGTTGCAGGAATGATCGCCGGTGATGAAGCAGTATTTCACTATTCGGGTCACGGATCACTCGTCCGTGATACAAACGGCGATGAAGCCACTGGACTTGATTCGTGCCTTTGTCCACTTGATTATGCAGTACCTGCATCAGCTGGTGGTGGAATCATCACTGATGATGAAATTCGTACACTTCTCGTGAATAAGGTGCCTCGCGGTGCGCGATTATATGTCATTCTCGACTGCTGCCATAATGGTACTGGATGTGATATTCGGTACAAATACGAGGATTTCAGTATTCTTCTTCGTCAACGCCCTACTCCCATCTGGCGTACAATGCAGAGGGCTTATTTTCAGGGTAAATACACTGAAACTGCCGGTGAAGTCTATATGATTAGCGGATCCCGTGATGAACAAACATCAGCAGATGCGTATATCAATAATGCGTTTGCCGGTGCCCTCACCTATGCTGTATTTTCGATTCTTCGCGCAAACCAGGCCACTATTCGCACGTATTCATGGAGCGCTCTTCTTCGCGATGTTCGCCATTTTATGCGCGTAAACAGATATAGCCAGATTCCGCAGCTCATGACCGGACAATTTATTTCTCCGGCGCGACCTGTTTTTGCGTTGGTTACGGGTAGAGGGGCGTCTTTAGACTTAAATACTGGTTCTGGATCTACAGGGGGTTATGTTAGTCCTGGCTCTAGGGGTATGTCAACCAGTAATACAATGTTTTCTTTTGTACCAAAAACTACTACAAATAATAAGCGTTTTTCAATTAAATTTATTCATTAATACACAACCTGACTTGTATCGTCTCGACTCTATTGTAAAAAAATTGAAATCTTTTTCTTACAATACATGAAATACAGCGATTCAAACAACGAACGAACGAAATATGGCTGTAAACCCAAAACTGGAAACGCTTATGCGTGTGATCGAAGACAACCAAGACAAAATGACCGAAGGTGAATATCTCGAAGCAATGAACGCATTGGCTGCACTTCATCGTGAAGTTCCGGCTCCTCTTCTTCCTGCTGCTGCGGCACATCCTCCAGCTGGTCCTCCTCCATCCTACGCTGCATCAATTCATTTGTTTGCGCCTCGACTGCCAGAAGTCATGAATGGAAATACGACAGATGCGTATGCATGGGAGCGTGTGAGAAACAATCACCCCGACCCTTACATCAACCGAATTTCTGCGGAGCAATGGATGCAGACTCCTTACTTAGAGAGGTTTCGATATTTGCGCGAAGCGACGGAGCATCATATCTCCAAAAGACTAACGTCACATCGCACTCCCGAACCGTCGGTTTGTCCTTTCATTACGCGACATGCCGTAGGAATCTGGGGTATGGAAAACGACGGCAACACGAACTGGGAATGTGTGTGTGGCTACACTGGCAAAGTGAAGAACTGGAAAAAACACGAAGAAAGCGAGCGTCACCAAGACTGGGCCAAGCATCGCACGGTAAGTAGGAGAAAAATCGAAAAAATGAAATCGATGATCCGCGACGACGAGGTAGGTAATTTTACCCGGTTCGCGGGATACGGTCCAAACCCGGATGGTCTGTACCCCGGTGGTATTCGGTTCTATACTGTGTGGCAGGACAAAAATGAATGGACGCATCCCGAAATGTTTGCAGAGTTCCATCGAAGCCCAATTCCAGTGTTTCACCTGGACGAATGCGGCAACGTTGGCGAGACGACGACCACGTGGTTTGTTCATCGCAGAAACATCTGGGCTAATCAGTATGTTCAGTAAGTAGAGACGTGTGTGTGTGTCAAGAGGTGCGGGTATGCCTCATTTTTTTATACGAATTCTAGTAGTGTATAGTGTAATGTCGGCAGTTAAACCTGCATCATGACCGGCTTTTTGTTCTAATTCTTCGAGTGTTTCTGTGATATTAAACTCTGTAACATTTTCGGGAAGCGACCACACTTTATCACGAGGTGTAATCCACGACCCATCTTCTTTTGCATTCTCCAGTAACACATCTGGCAAATAAATCGCATTTGTTCGTATACCATGCCATCCACGAATAAATGACGCGGTAGACGTGTCTTTGAATAAATATGTAACAATGCACCGCGTTATCGGTATATTTTTATTTTCACATCCAGTCAGTCTACTTTCTGTTTGTGCTTTTCCCTTTACCTTCTTTATAAATGCCTTTTCGATCTGTGGAGTCCAAGTATGCCCGTCAACCGGAGAGAACCATTCACCCAAACACTCTCTAGCATTCATTTTTGAATCATAACACGTGACAAAAATACCGTCGATGGATGGTGAATCACGTTTCATGGGTTGAAATACCGGGCGTATCAAAAATGAATGATATCCAACAGCGTTTTCTCCGGGACTTCGCGTTCTTCCGATCCATTGAAACGAGAGATTTGGATGTTTGGTTTTAAATACTCTAAATGTGCGAACATCGTCGATTTCATCTAGATACGGGGGTGTATCGTAAGCACATTCTAACGAATCAGTTACGATTGCATGTGCTGCTTTATTTTCATTCGGGATTGCATAATCAAAAGGCTTATGATGAGAGAAATCTGCAGAGATAATATAAAAACTTCCGCTGATATGACGATGACGCCGTCGCGTCTTCTTTTTATACTTATCTCCTCGTCGTCGTCGTCGAGATTTGGGACGTCCTCCTGCTCCTTCATTATTCAACCATTTATTTTGTATATTCCTTATGTTTACAGGTACAAATTTGATACCCTTGGTATTTACATTCCACTTTCGAAAATAATGAAGGATCGTTCGAAATGGAACATAGAGTTCATGATCACACTCTGACGTAGAAATACTTGACAAAATCACGCGATTATCTAGGGTTTCATCGCTCGTGTCATGCGCGTCAGCGTCTGAAATCGTAATATCTGGTTTTTGATTTGCAGGAAAATAATAAATATATACATGTTTTATTTCCTCTATATTTTGTGGGCGAAACTGTAATGTATGTTGAATAATATCACCGGTATATTGTGTTCCTGCGTGAGGTAATACATAACCATAGATGTCATCTACTACGATCGATGGTCGTTCTGTTGACGGTGTTAAATCTTTTGAATGAAACCACGTAACTTCCGGCATTTATATATAGCAAATAAAAAGTGTTAGCACATATACACACAGATACGTTTTACTTACCTTTATATATTTCAACTCTGCCATGAGACGTTCACGCACGGTTTTTCCACTCATCGATCCATTCCACAAACGCCTCGCACGCTTCTTCTTTTGAGACTTTCCAATCTGAATAAACCCCTGCAATTTCGTTGAAGCCTTTTTGCTTTTCTTGTTCTAGGTTTTCTGGCTCCAATATATCGTCAGCAAGTATTCCCGCATCGCGGAGCGTCTCAATAAAGGAACAGGCCTGTTCCGGCGTGAGTTTGTCATCCGCTAACAGCTCGGCTGTTCTTTTGAAGAGTTCTTGTTCTTGTTGTTGTCTGCTCATTTCTGCGTTCGCTGTATTCTAGTAAATAAATAAAAAGCATTTCAATTTTATTTGAAATAGAGACAATGTACAAAATCATTATAAAAATAAAAATACACACACACACACACACACATTTACTTACTTTGATGCTCAATATATTTCATGATGATATTGCGCATTGTCCGGGCACAATCGCGCTCGAATTTCGTCTTGGTTTCTTGAGGGAGGCGATTCAAGACCGAGGTAAGTTGCTCCACCTTATTCGCCTCCGAGGTCGTTGCAGTTGTATCCACCGCCTGTAATAGCTCTGAAGCTGCAGTCGCCTCATCGTAAGTTGGTGGGGTTTCCCTCATGATGTAGAATGCGTCGCGATTTTTTCGGATCGGTGTGTCATCCCATATCACAGACCGCATCATTTCCCAATGTTCCTGAACCCTGTTTTCGTATTCAGTTCTGTCCCGGATGTCAAACCAGTCATCGTCGTTTTTGATTAACATCACAAGTCGGAAGTCGTTTGTGTAGTGCTTGTGATCGCCGGTCATTTCAATCCAAATCCGCGATGTTTTCACATACTTTTCTTGGTATTCATCGAACGCGGGTTGAAGAGCAGGCGGAATGGGATGCTGCCAATCCTTGATGTTTTTTTCTTCCAGCATGTGCGGAAAGAATACGTCTTTCGCGTACTTTGGAGGCTCCATAACTTCCAGCGGATCAGTCTTCAACCAGTACGGACTTTTGCAGTATGTCGGGGTGTGTCCGCGTTCGCCCCAACGCGCGCATTGCTGTTTCAGAAGTTCAGGGCAGATGATGGTCGCACCAAATTCCGGTCCACTTTTAGTGTAATGCGTCTTGCAGTCTTTGAGAGGGAGGCCGCGTTGCATACAAAACTTACAGAAAGGACGTCGCATCTTTGTTGATTTCGTTTGGGTTCGGCGCGTTGCGGTTCGCGAAAGGTGGGCTTTTTGTTTGTCTTCGGCACGTTTTGCTTCTTTTTCGCCATCCCAGATATTCTTGAAACGTATTGGGCAAAATGGATCCCAAAATGGGATTGCCGCCTTCAGTTCGCTTTGGGGAATTTTTTCCAATCGATATGGTGGGAGTTGAGCAAAATCCAAGCGGCGGTATTTGGGTTCAGGAACTGTCGGTGGTGTAGTCATTGTCGTCTGTCTCGGTAACTGTAATTTCAGGATAATAAAAAAAACATTTCAATTTTTCCCAGCCAGACTGTATTCTTACCACCCAAATACGGATTCATCCAATTCGTTATCGTGATTGTCGCGATCTTCTTTGAAGTGAACCGATTTTGTCGGTTTTCCGTTTTCCCAGGTCCCTTCAAATATAATGATCTCACCTCCGTCGCCCGATTTTTGCACATTCACACCGTATCCGTTCATTTTGTCGTTCTCCCATGTTCCGGCGTATTCGTACCACTTCGCGTATTGCGCATTTTCAGCAGCTTCTTCACTCGTATAATTCTTGAGTGGAATACCGCACACAAACGCAGGAGTGCGAAGAGTTCCGCGACCATGGCGCAAATAGCTTAGACCGCCATTCTTGATGCTTTCGGCATCATTTTCGCGCATATGTCCCATGTAAACACTGCCGTCAGGGTAACTGTAGATATGTTCTTGGGTTGCCAACTGACGCGCGAGCTCGGCTTCTTGTTGTTCGATTTGTCTTGCCATTTTCTCTCTTTCTAAAAATCCAAGTATAGACTGATTCAGGTACTGATGATCCATCAACGCTGAGATACCATAACACCATGAAAACATTTCAATTTTATTACACACCACACACTACCAATATCACTCGAGCAGCGAAGCGCGACGTTCGGGAAGTGCAGAGTGAGTTTAGCAGAAACGAATGGAGCACTGTACGAAGGAGCACTGAATAAAAAAGTGTTAGTACATACACACATACATATTTACATTACCTGATGTTTCACGCTGGATTACCAGCGGGGGGGGGGCTTTACT
>Ga0247722_10000327_pt1 | contig 30444 bp, 48 predicted proteins | sample MSEWelMarce3H_FC_FD_189094 | JGI IMG/M metagenome (GOLD analysis project Ga0247722, IMG submission 189094) | Subsurface sediment microbial communities from gas well in West Virginia, United States - MSEEL Well Study Marcellus 3H_FC | ecosystem: Environmental > Terrestrial > Deep subsurface >... | reverse complement strand
AATGCGGTAATATCAAAGAAAACATATTGTTGTTGCATTTAGTAAGAAATAGAATAAAATCTTGCGGATGCTTGAATCCTATTCACAATATGACAAGAACAAAATTACATACTACCTGGAGAGCAATGTGTAATAGAGTAAGAGAAACATACTTTGAAAGAAAATATTACTTTGATAAAGGGATAACTCTATTTGAAGGATGGAAAGACTTTAGAAACTTTAGAGATTGGGCAATCTTAAACAATTATGTAGATGGTTTGCAAATTGATAGAATAGATAACTCAAAAGGATATTATCCTGATAATTGCAGATTTGTTACACAAGAAGAAAATTTAGCCAATAGAGATATAACAAAGAAATATACTTATAAAGGCGAATCTTTATCAATTGCACAATTAGCAAGAAAATATAATAAAAATTATGACAACCTTTATAGAAGGGTTAAGAATGGCAAGTCTATTGAATATGCTATTGAGACACCAGTAAGACAATTAAAGAAATTATGATAGACCAAATAAAAGCCGAAATAATAAAAGCCAATAAGACAAATGGAATAGAAGATTTAATAAACTCTAACCTTAAACTTGCTGGGTATTTATTCCTTTTAAATGAAATGGAAGCTGAAATTCACAAAGCCTACATAGATGCTTACACAACAAGAAAGATAGAAGAAGCCAGGTTATTTGTAGAAGGAGAAGGAACGCAAGGCAATAAAGAAAAACAAGCTATTATTATGTCAGAGCCTTATAGAGTAATCGAGGGTAAACTGGAAGCAAGATTAGCAGAGGTTAAGAACATTAGGTTTTCAACCAATTCTTTTATTGATGTGCTTACCCAAAAGATTAGCTACTTACGCAAAGAATACGAACTTTCAAGAAATGCAATAAAATAACTACCTTTGCTGAATATATCAGAGAAAATCAGATGGGAAAATTTGAAAAAGGGGTAAGTGGCAATCCATTAGGCAAACCAAAAGGTGTTGTAAGCCACAAGAGATTAGTATTAGAAAACTTTGTCAATATTATAGTAGAAGAAGGTACGGAAAGGTTTAACCAAGAACTTAACTCTTTAGAGGGAAAAGACTTTGTGCAATCATATCTTACCTTACTTGAATACGCAAGACCTAAACTTGCAAGAACAACTTTAGAAGGGGATGCAAACAATCCTATCCAAGCCAAAATAGTATTTGAAGAAATAAGAACCTATGCACCTATCGGAAAAGCAGACTCAAGCGATTGAGTTAATCGAGGATAACAAGACTAAAGAAATTATTTATGGTGGTGGTGCTGGAAGTGGTAAGACTGCTTTAGGTGTTTACTCTATTTTAAAGAATGCTTTAAAGTACGAGGGTTCACGATGGTTAATTGGTAGAGCGGTGCTTAAAACACTAAAGGAAACTACTTTAAATTCTTTTTACGATGTATGCAGGATGCAAGGATTAAAAGCAGGAACGCATTACCAGTATAACGCTCAATCTAATATTATTACCTTTCAGAATGGTTCGACAATACTACTAAAAGATTTATTCCTTTATCCTTCAGACCCTAACTTTGATGAACTTGGTTCACTTGAGATAACAGGTGCTTTTATTGATGAGTGTAATCAGGTAAGCGAGAAAGCCTGGAACATTGTTAAGTCTCGTATAAGATATAAGATTGATGAGTTTGGATTGATTCCAAAGATGTTAGGCACTTGCAACCCTGCAAAAGGATTTGTTTACAATAACTTCTATAAACCACACAAAGAGGGTAAATTAGAAAATGACAAAGCATTTATCCAAGCATTAGCAACCGACAATCCTTTTATTTCCCCGCACTATATTGAATCTTTAAAGACTTTAGATAAGCAAAGTAGAGAGCGTTTACTCTATGGGAACTGGGAATACGATGACAACGATAACGCTTTAATTGAATACGATAAGATAGTAGATTTATTTACTAATGAACATATCCCAAGTGGTAAAGGTTATATTTCAGCCGATATTGCTCGTTTTGGTAAGGATAAGACAATTATAATGGTTTGGTCAGGCTTCAGGGTTACTGAGATACATAAGTTAGCTAACAAGGCAACCAATGAAGTAGCAGCTTATATTAAACACTTAGCTAAGAAACATTCTATACCTTATTCTCAAATTATCTGCGATGAAGATGGTGTCGGAGGCGGTGTGGTTGATTATGGATTTAAAGGATTCGTAAACAATAGCAAAGCATTAACAGGTAACTACATTAACTTAAAGTCGGAGTGCTATTACAAGTTAGCTGAATTAATAAACCAAGCTGGGGTATGGGTAATGAGCGAAGATGTAACAATAAGAAAAGAATTAACTGAAGAACTTGAATGGGTGCAAAGGCATAACGCTGATAAGGATGGTAAACTTGCGGTGCTACCAAAAGACAAAGTCAAAGAACATTTAGGCAGGTCTCCCGATATTTCCGATGCGCTAATGATGCGGATGTGGTTTGAACTTAAGAAGTTTGAGTTCGTAGTTATATAAAATTATCGTAAATTTGTAAAAATAATTGCTTATGAATCTCTTACAAAGAATTAAAGCTGCTATAATCCCATCTCAGGGCGATGCAGGTAACAAATACTTTCAATCTTTATTTTCATATTTCAACGGAGATATGATGTATAACATTCCTGATAATCCAAGAGCCTATGTAGCTGAAGGTTATCAGAATAATCCCGATGTTTATGCGGTTGTTAATATGATTGCAAAGAAAGCTGCTTCTGTGCCGTTTTATGTTTATGTTATCAATAACAAAAAGAGTTTCAATAGAACAAAGAACAATCCTATAAATTTACTTAAGAAAGGACTTGAGGAGGTTAATGGAACGGAATTAAACGCTATCCTTTCAAGACCTAACGAAATGCAAGGTCAACAAGAGTTTATTGAATCCTTAGTGGCTTTCTTAGAGATTACAGGTAATGCTTACACTTATAAGTTTATTCCTGAAGTTGGTCGTAACAAGGGAGTGCCGACAAAGATGTATCCAATGCCTTCTCAATATACTCAAATTATCGGTAACGGTACATTCAGACCTATTGGTGGTTACAAGTTACAAATCGGAGACCAGGCTATTCAGTTCAACGCTGATGAAGTTGCGCATATTAAATTCTTTAATCCTAAGTTTGATATTTCAGGTACTGAGTTATATGGTCAATCTCCTTTAAAGGCTGCTTCATTAACGGTTGCATCTTCTAACGAAGGGACTAAGGCTAAAGCAAAGGCGTTTGCAAATGGTGGTGTAGCTGGTTTATTATTCTCAGGAGATAAAGAGGCAATGCTTGATGGAGAGCAAATAAGCAAGATTAACCAACAAATAGATACAAAGTTAATGGGTGCGGATAATTACAAGAGAATTGTAGCAACAAACGGAATTATAGACTACAAGCAAATCGGAATGAGTCCAGCAGACTTAGAAATTATTAAATCAATTGGTGCGGATAGAGATACTATTTGCAGGGTGTTTGGTGTTGACCCTATCTTATTTGCTACGGATTCATCTTCATACAACAATAAAGAATTAGCTTACAAAGGATTGGTTACAAATACGGTTATTCCTATTTTGAATATCATTCGTGATATGTTTAACTATCATTTGGCTTCTTACTATTCTGTTAGGGATGGTGTTGAATACTATATTGACTACGATGCTCAAGCGTTTCCTGAGATGCAAAAGGATATGGAAAAGGTAGTTGCTCAAATGAAAGAGGCTTGGTGGATTACTCCTAACGAAAAAAGAGATGCAATGAATTACGATAGATTAGAGCAAGAAGATATGGACAGAGTTTTAGTTCCTACTAACTTGACTTATCTTGATGAATTAGGAATGGCAGATAAAGCACTATAATGACCCAAGAAGAATTTGACACTAAACTACAAAAGTATTTAGAGGTTTACGGCTATCGTTTATTCTCTAAGGCTTTGAAACAATCTATTCAGCCTATCTTGGATGCGCTAAAGCAATCAGAATCGGTAGCGTTTACTAATTCTATTGCAGGAATGTTATACACAGGTGTGCCTATTGCTGATGCTATGCAAACTTTTTATAATACTGCTTGGAATAAACAATCGAGAGGGTATGTTAAATGGCTAAAGGCTAATTTACCACCACAAGCGACAATAGGAGTAGGTTTCGAGAATCCTATAATGGATGCAGCTTTAAAAGATTACTTTAACACAATAGGCGGTCAGCATATTAAAGATATTAACGACACAAGTCTTAAAAGGATTCAAGAAGCATTCCAAAGAGCATTAGAAAACAACGAAGGCTTTAGAGGTGCAGAAAGAAGACTAATTAAAGAGGTTGGAATGTCCAAAACAAGAGCAAGATTAATAGCAAGAACGGAATCAGTAATGATTACTAATGCTGCTAAATTTACTCAATCAGAATTGATGCCTATTGAAATGGAAAAGACTTGGTTGCACGACCATCCTAAGATGCCGAGAGATTGGCACGTTACATTAAGTGGTAAAACTATTGACTTGGATAAGAAATTTAACGCTGATGGTAAAATGATGAAACATCCAGGCGATCCAGCAGGAGGAATAGAGAATAATGCTAATTGCAAATGTACAATGCTTACCAAAGCTAAGTTAGATAAAGAAAATAATATCATATATAAATAATTGCTAAAAAAGTTAGTATCTTTGTACTACATAGTTTGGTGTTTGGTTTTAGGGTGGGTAGGTAACTACTCACTCTTTTTTAAACACTACAAAATTAATCGCTTATGAAAAATATAAGTTTCAAAAATTACGATGCTACCATTAAGGACTTAGATGTCGCTACTGGAATAGTAACAGGTTATTTCTCACAATTCAATTCAATTGATTTAGATGGTGATGTAATTATGCCAGGTGCATTTACTAAGACTATCGCAGAGAGAGGACCAGATTCATCAAAGCCTGAAATTGCTTACTTATGGCAACACGAAACAACAAAGCCTTTAGGTAAGTTAATGGTTTTAAGAGAAGATAACTTTGGTTTATACTTTGAAGCTAAAATGACTGACACAACTTGGGGGCAAGATGCTTTAAAACTTTATAGAGATGGAGTAATTACTCAGCATTCTATCGGTTACCAAGTAATCAAATCAATCGAAACACAAACAGAAGGAGAAGAAGTTGAGCAAATCTTTGAGGTAAAACTTTGGGAAGGTTCAGCAGTAACTTTCGGGGCAAACCCGAATACACCTTTTACAGGCTTTAAGTCAGTAGAAGAAAGAGAAGACAGAATTAAAACTTTAGTAAAGGCTATCAAAAACGGTAGCTACACTGATGAGACGTTCGGTCTTATTGAATTTGAATTATTAAAACTTGTTTCACTTGCGAAAACTGACGAGCCGGTTAAAACCACTACACCAGTACAAGAGCCGAAAGAGGAAAATAAGATAGACGAAATAAAACAATTTAGACAACTTTTAAATCTTTAAAAAAATGGAAGAAATTAAAAACTTAGCAAATGACATCAACGCAAAGTTCGATGCAAATGCAAACGCTTTAGTTAGCGTAAAAAACGAAGTTTCTACAATGGTAGAAAAAAACATTGATGCAGTTAAGGCTGAAATCAAAGCAGTAAAAGATGAGTTAGACAGACAAGCTGAAGAAGTATCTCGTAAGAGTGCTGCTAAAGCTATGGAAACTAAATCTATCGGTGAGCAATTAGCTGAAGGTTTAGATAACAATATGTCAATCGCTGAAAAAGAATTGAAGTCAGCAGGTGGTTCATTCACTATGAACTTGAAAGCAGTTGGTAATATGACTTTAGGTGCTAACTTAACTGGTGATTCAGTTGCTACTTATAGCCCTATCCAAGCTATCTTACCTTCTCAGAAATTAAACTTCAGAGATTTGATTAACACAGTTTCAAGTGCTACTGGTACTTATGTAACTTACAAAGAGAGTGGTTCAGAAGGTGCTATCGCAGCTCAAACTGAAGGTGCAGCTAAAGGTCAAATCGATTACGACTTAACAGAAGTTAAGACTGTAAACGCTTACATCGCTGGTTACGCAACTTTCTCTAAGCAAATGATGAAATCTTTACCATTCATTGAGCAAACTTTGACTCGTATGATGATTAGAGACTTCTTCAAAGCTGAAAACGCTTCTTTCTTCTCAACTGTTTCAGGTGCTGCTACTGGTTCAACTACCGTAACTGCTACTAATGATGTAGAAGAAATCATCCAATTGATTGGAAACCAAAAGAGTGCTAACTTCAATGCTTCATACGCTTTAGTTTCTCCTGCTCAAATGGCAAGATTAATTATCGCTACTTTCGGTAAAGGTTACTACGCTGGTGCTGGTGCGGTTATCGTAAACGGTGTTGGTGGATTAACTATCTACGGAGTTCCTGTATTCGAGGCTTCTTGGGTAACTGATGACAAAGTTTTAATCTTTGATAGAGACTACTTAGAAAGAGTTGAAGTTGAAGGATTAAATGTTACTTTCTCTTACGAGTCAGGTGATAACTTCATCAAGAACTTAGTTACTGCTCGTATCGAGTGCTACGAAGCTATCAACTTAATGTTGCCTACTTCAGCGATTTATGCCGATTTAGGGAATGTTTAATTAGTTCTTTAGAATAAAAGAGAGGGTAGGTGCTTAATTGTATCTACCCTTTTTTAATGCTAAAAATCTTAGTATCTTTGTGTATGTACAAGTGCAAAGTAGATTTCTCTTACGAAGGGAAAAAATATTTCAGGAATAACTATTACGACCTCGTTTTAACTACTAAAATGAAGGAATTTATTAAGGTTGGCTACTTTACCGAAATAGTAGAAAAAGGAATTACAAAAGAATTTAAGGGCAAAATAAAGAAGAAGTAATATGTCAAATGTTAAAATATCTCAATTACCTCCATTATCAGCTTCTGTTGAAAACACAGATGTTATTCCAATTGTGGATGGTGGGCAAACTAAAAAGGTTACTGCTTTAACTTTACAAGCCTATACGCAAGGGAATAGTGTGCTATTAACTGGAAATCAATCAATTGATGGTGTTAAAACATTTATTCAACAAATTATATCTTCAGTTGCTACGGGTACTGCGCCTTTTCAGGTTGCATCTACTACTAAAGTAACAAACTTAAACGCTGATTATTTAGATGGATATACTTCGGCTGACTTACAATTAAAATTAAACGGAACTGGAATTGTTAAATCAACTTCAGGTACTATTTCATATTTAACAGATAATTCAAGTAATTGGAACACGGCTTATAACGATACAATCGTAAGCGCAGCAGTTACAGGAACAACAATCAAAACTTTAACGCTAACACAACAAGATGGTGGAACGATAAGTGCTTATTGGGATAATAATTCAAGCAATTTAGTTACTTCTGTCTTTGGTCGTATTGGTGATGTTGTTGCTCAATCAGGAGACTATACTACTACGCAAGTAACTGAGGGTACTAATTTATATTTTACGGATGCTCGTTCAAGAAATGCTTTTAGCAATACCGCAACAGGCTTAACTTATACAAGTGGAACAGGTGTTTTAAGCACTACTGCTGGTTATGGTATTCCAACGCTTGCAAGTCAATCTTCTTGGGATGCTAAACAACCTGCGGGAGATTATATTACTGCATTAACAGGTGAGGCTTCAGCTTCAGGACCAGGTAGCGCCTCTGTAACGCTTTTAAATAGCGCAGTAATAGGAAAGGTGCTTACAGGATTAAATGTTACTGGAGGGTCTATATCAGCTTCAGATTCAATCTTATCTGCATTTGGTAAAGTACAAAATCAAATAAACGGATTAGTAGGTGGCGTTATTTATAAGGGAACTTGGAATGCTTCAACTAATACACCAACTTTAGCAAGTTCAGTAGGTACGCAAGGTAATTATTATATCGTAAGTGTTGCAGGTTCAACTGACTTAAATGGAATTACTGATTGGAAAGTAGGCGATTGGGCGATTTATGATGGTTCAGCTTGGCAAAAAGTAGATAATACTGATTCTGTTACTTCGGTAAACGGATTGACAGGTGCAGTTTCTTTAACTACTTCAAATATTAGTGAGGGTACAAACCTTTATTTTACAGATGCAAGAGTAAATGCAAACGCTAATGTTTCTTCTGCTTATAACGATACAATTACAAGTGCTGCGGTTACTGGGACTTCAACAAAGACTTTAACCTTAACACAAAGAGACTTAGGAACTATTACAGCTTCTTGGTCAGATGCTGACACAGGATTGACTTCGGTTGGTTTAAGTATGCCTTCTGCTTTTTCTGTTTCTAATTCGCCTTTGACTTCAAATGGAACGATATCGGTAACAGGAGCAGGTACAACTTCGCAATATGTTAGAGGTGATGGTAGTTTGGCTACTTTCCCAACGGCTTCTTTAGAGTCTCAAAGATTAATCACAGAGGTTTATAATGAAACAGGTGCAACCTTAATCAAAGGAACGGTAGTTTACATAAATGGTGGACACGGTAACTTGCCTACAATTACTAAAGCTATCGCAACTTCTGATGCTACTTCAGCGCAAACTTATGGTGTTGTTCAAAATGATATTACTAATAATAATAACGGATATGTAGTTGTTTCAGGTTCTTTAACTGATATAAACACAAACTCTTATGCACCTGGTACGGCTTTATATTTAAGTTCAACTATCGCTGGTGCTTGGACTTCTACAAAACAATATGCTCCTGCTCACTTAGTTTATTTAGGTGTAGTAACAAGGCAACATCCAACGCAAGGAATTGTAGAGGTTAAAATTCAGAACGGATATGAATTAGATGAGTTGCATAATGTGGCTGCTCAAAGTCCTTCTAACGGAGATATTTTACAATATGTTTCTGCAACTTCTTTATGGACTAAAACTGCGGGTACTACAAGTGCTATCACAGAAGGGTCTAATTTATACTATACCGATGCAAGAGCAAGAAGTGCTTTTAGCGAAAGCGTAACAGGGTTAGATTATAATTCAACAACAGGTTTTTTATCAACTACTTCAGGCTACGGAATACCTACAACGGCTTCACAAACTACTTGGGATACGGCTTATAATGATTCTATTGTTAGTGCTGCGGTAACAGGAACGGCTACTAAAACTTTGACTTTAAATCAGCAAGATGGTGGTACTATTACTGCTTCTTGGAATGATTACGATACTGCGCCAGTAACTTCGGTATTCGGTAGAACAGGTGCGGTTGTAGCTGCTTCAGGTGATTACACAACGACACAAGTAACGGAAGGCACAAACCTTTATTATACCGATGCTCGTTTTAATACTTCTTTTGCGGCAAAAAGTACAACTTTCTTAACCGAAGGAACGAATCTTTATTATACTGATGCAAGAGCAAGAGCAGCTATTAGTTTAACTACAAGTGGGACTTCAGGCGCTGCAACTTATACTTCAGGAGTTTTAAATATTCCTCAATATCAAGCTGCTTTAACTAATCCTGTAACGGGAACAGGAACGACTAATTACTTGCCTAAGTTTACTGGAACAAGTGCTTTAGGAAATTCGGTTATTTATGATGATGGTACGAATGTCGGAATCGGAACAACAAATCCTGTTTGGAAATTAGTAGTTTCTAAAAATGGTGCTGCTGGATTAGAAATTGACCCTGATAATGGTACTGCTGGTAAAATAGGAGTTTACGCTTATAATAGGTCAGCTTCTTCTTATATACCATTATCTTTTGAGGCTGCTTTTTATGCTTTTGGAGTTGGTAATGTCGGAATCGGCACTAACACAGATGTAGGGGCTAAATTAAATGTAAACGGAAGTGTAAATATAACCTCATCAGGAAATTTATTTGTTGCAACTACATCAGGTATATTTTTTAACGGTAATGGTTCATACGCAACAGGTATTTATAACAATAACACAGCAAGTCTTATTTTTGATACAAATGGCGCTGAAAGAATGCGTGTATCTTCTACGGGTAATGTCGGAATAGGTACTACTGCTTTTAATTTATCTGCATCAGGTAGACAAATGCTTTCTTTATCAGGTAGCACAAGTTCTATGATTGAAATGCAAGTTGGTGGAACAAATCAATCTTATATTTATACAGGTAATTCTGGGAATATGGAGATTTATGGCTATCAAAAACTTGATTTTGCAACAAATAGCGGTACAAGAATGTCTATTACATCAAATGGTAATGTGGGAATAGGTATAAGTTCACCAAGTGAAAAATTAGAGGTTCAAAATGGTGCAGCAGGTGCTAAAATAAAAGTAAGTAATTCAGCAGGTGGTTATGCAAGTTTAGAATGTGCTTCAAATGCTTCATCAGTTGCTCAATTATCATTCACAAATGAATTAACTTTAACAGGTGGTCCAGTAAAAATAAATAGTGCAATTTCAATAGGAAACACAGTTTCAACGGCAGTATCAGTAATGAGTACACATAAAGTAGAAATAGTAATTAACGGAACAACATATTATCTTTTAGCAACAACATAATGGAAAAAATGACTAATGGCTTAAAGCCAATCGAACCAGTGGTAGTACCAACTTTGGGAACTGCTACACAACTTTATGTACAAGCAAATAGCTTCTCAGCTTCTGCAACAAATTGTACTTTATATTATTACTTAGCTGATGAAGATGGTGCATCTTTAATACAAGGTAATTTACAAATGACTGATGAGCAGTTTGCGACTTGGGGAACTGATAATAATGTTCTTTATCAAATCGTAGCTGATGAAAAAGGTTTAGTTTTGTTATAAATAATAAAAGTCTTAACTTTGAACTATGAACAACGAACAAATTTATGGCATATTAGGACAAGGTCTTAATATCGCAACACAAAAAGGTGCTTTTAATTTACAAGATGCAAAGGCTATTGCTGATGCGTTAATTGAATTAGCTAAAGTTTTAGGTATTAATGAGCAAACTGCTCAACCCGTAGAGTAAAAAAAATGATAAATTCTGAATTTCAAGTAGAGGTTATTGATGACCTTGTTAGTGAGCCTGTTACATTACAAGAGGCTAAAGATTATATGCGTATTTCTTCAGATGCTGAAGATGATTTAATCGAGGAATTGATAACCTCTGCAAGAGAAAGAATGGAAAAATTTACTGGTCTGTCTTTGGGGGAGAAAACCCTAAAGGCTTATTGGTTGTATTTTCACACACCTGCTGAGATTCCTTACGGTCCAGTTACGGATGTTATCTCAGTCGTTGATGATAATGATGTAGCACTTGAATATACTGCTCGTGGATTGCAATATAAAGTCCTTGAGGCTTATTCAACGCAAGGGGTGTTAGTAGAGTACCAAGCAGGATTTGCAGTCGTTCCTAAGGGCTTAAAATTAGCCATATTAAAACAAGTATCAACAGACTACGAAAATAGGGAAAATTATGTTGTTGGAGAACAGGCTTACGAGTTAAGTTCTGATTCAAAAAGACAAGCTATGCCATATTGTAGAAACACTATATTCGGGATTTAATGAGAGCAGGTAATTTAAGAAATCAAATCGTTATTAAAACTTTAACAGAATCTCCTGATGGTGCTGGTGGTTATACAGGTACTTATTCAGCAGGAAAAACTATTTGGGCTAAAATAAGGGCGCAAAATGGGTTTAGGTCTTTAGAGGATTCAAGAATCAACTTAGACAACTTGTTTGAGTTTACTATTCGTTATGATGATTTCCCTGAAATATCTCAATTGAATAAGATTGTTTATAACTCAGGCGAATACACTATAAAGTCTTTTAAAGTAGTTCAAGAAAGAAAAAAAGAGATTATTATAATGGCTACTTTAGGTAGAACGGTATCTTCTCCTGAATTTATATTAACTGAATCTGCTGAGTTCTTAATTACTGAGAGAAGTGGGAATTAAAATCAAAGGTACTTCACAAGTATTAAATCGTTTGAAAAATGTTTCAAATAAAGCTACTTTAGAGACTAAATCTGCGGTTGTTAGAAATACTGACCAAATGTTTTCAGAGGCTTTAGCTAATGTTCCTGTTTTAGATGGATATTTAAGAGGCTCAGGCAATAGTAGTTACCAAGATAATCAATTAACTGGTGTTGTTTCGTTTGGCGGTCAGGCTGCTCCTTATGCTCCTTATGTTGAATTCGGTACTGGTAGCAATGTTAGTATTCCTGAAGGCTTTGGTGCTTATGCTATGCAGTTTTATGTTAATGGTAAAGGAACTATGAAGGCTCAGCCATTTCTTATTCCAGCTTATATTAAATACAAAAAAGTATTTTTAAGAGATATGAGAAAAATTGCTAAGAATATTAGTAAATAAATCGTAAATTTGTGGAATGAAAGATGTTGGCGAATTAATACGAACTAAATTGTTTCAGAGACTAACAGGGTCGCTTACTTACGATGGTAATCCTATAACGGTCTATGATTCAGCAGGAGTATTAGCAGGAGCAGCAGAACCTTATGTATTGTTATCAACTTTTACTTCTACGGAATTATTAGAAGGTAGTAAACAAGCATACGGACAAGAAGTTAGTGTTTTAATTGAGGTTTGTACAAGATTTGACAACTCTTATGGTGGTAAAAAGATGGCAGATGTTATCTCTAATCAAGTAATGGAGTTAGTAAGAACAAGACAAGCTGGATATTTGGATTTAAGTCCTGATTGGTATGTAATTAGAACGCTAATGGAAAGCACAAATACACTTGAACAACTGATAGACACAGGAGTTTTAGTGAGACGATTAATAAGATTTACATTTAAAATACAAGAGCAACAATGAGTGTATTAAACGGTTCAGACATTTTACTTTACGATGCAGATTCAAACTTCCCTTTGATGTGTCAAAGAGGAGTTACGGTTACTTTAAACGATGCTATGATAGATGCTACTTGTAAGCAATCAGCAGGTTATTTAGTTAACTTACCAGGATTAAGAGATTTTTCTTTTACGGCTGATGCTTTAGTAAACTTTGATGAGGGTGCTTCAGATTTGGGTATTACTACTTTATTTGATGCTTACGATACAAGAACTGCTATTAACATTTTAATTGCAAATCCTGTTTTAGCACAAGCATATTACACAGGTTTAGCTTATGTAGAAAGCATTGAAGTAAACGCTCCAATGGAAGATGTGGTAAGCTATACGGTATCATTCACAGGAACTTATACAATAACAGAATAATTAACTTTAAATTAAAATAATATGGCAGTTTACAACGGCACAGCGCAAATCTTAAAAATGGATGGAACGCAATTAGCAGAATTAACCAATGTTACTATGTCTATGAATCAGGATGTATTCGAAACAACTTCTAAGGAATCAGCAGGTTGGAAAGAAGTAATGCCAGGTTTAAGAGATATTACTTACTCAGCAGAAGGTCTTGCAGATTTTCAAGCTACAAATAAAGATTTAGCAGATATTTTTACTGCATACAATTCAAGAGCAAGTGTTGCTATTGTTTGGACTGATATGGTTACAGGAGATAAATCGGTTTCACAAACTGCTTATATTTCTTCTTGCGAAGTTTCAGCTCCTATGGAGGATGTTACTACTTACTCAATTGAGTTTACAGGAACAGGCGCACCTACATTTGCAACAATAGCATAAATAAACTAAACAAACTATGAACGGACTTATTGAAATTACAATGGGTGGCGAGGTTAGAACTTTAAAGTTCGGTAACTACGCTTTAATGAGTTATAATGTTCTTACGGCAACTGATGCTGGAGAATCTAAACAATTAGATAAAGACTATCAAATGATTGATTTTGTTAGGGATATAACTTATTGTGGATTAAAGAACTATTATAAAATTAGTAAAAGAACATTTGATGTTACTTTAGATGATGTTACTAATTGGATTGATGATATGGATTTATCTAACATTCAAACAATTATTGATGCTTGGACAAGTTCGTTACAAAGTAGCGAGTACATCCAAAACGGATTTAAGGCAATGTCAACTGGCGAAGAAGGTATAAAAAAAAAGTAACTTGGGATGATATAATCGACTTTGCCATTGGCGAGGTCGGTTTAATGCCTGATGAGTTCGAGGATATGACTTGGGCGAATTATCAAAGGTTACTTTTTAATTTCTTCAAGAAACAGGCTAATGAATGGGAACATACAAGAGCGACTTTAAGTTATATTAATAATGTTAATGTATCTAAAAAAAGCCAAATGAAAAAGCCTAAAGAAATTATGCCTTTGTGGACTGATAAGTTTGCTATAATGAATAGAGTGCCAAAGAAAATAACATCAAATGAAGAAAAACAACAAATCTTAAAGAAGTTACAGGATGGCAAACGAGAAATTAATAGTTGAGTTATCAGCACAAATACAAGGTCTTAAAACAGGCTTAGATAAAGCGTCAACAGAGATAGGTAAATTCAATACCGCTACAAATAACGCTACTAAAAATACAGAAAAAGATTTTGATGCAATAGGTACTTCTGCGGTTAAACTTGGTGGTATTATTGCAGGTGCTTTTGCTGGTGCTTCTATTATTAGTTTTGGGAGGTCAGTTATAGATACTACGGCTAAGTTTGAAACGATGGCTGCGGTATTAACTAATACTTTGGGTAGTGCATCTCAAGCACAAATGGCAATGCAAATGATAAACGATTTTGCTGCTCAAACTCCATTTTCAGTTGAAGAATTAACAGGTGCTTTCGTTAAATTAGCAAATCAAGGCTTTAAACCTTCTTACGATGAAATGCGTAAATTAGGCGATTTGGCGAGTTCTACTGGCAAGTCTTTTAATCAGTTAGCCGAAGCAATTTTAGATGCGCAGACAGGCGAATTTGAGCGTTTAAAAGAGTTTGGTGTTAAAGCATCTGTTGCAGGAGACCAAGTTACATTTGCTTTTAAAGGAGTATCTACAACGGTTGGCAATACTGCTGATGAAATACAAAAATATTTATTAGGGTTAGGGGATGTGCAAGGAGTTAGTGGTTCAATGGCTGCTATTTCTAAAACATTAGAGGGTAGAATTTCCAATTTAGGAGATGCTTGGACAACCTTAATGAAAAATATGGGCGATTCTAACTCAGGGGTTTTAAAAACTACCGTTGATAGACTTGGTCAGATAATTTCTGCTTTGAATATTATTGGACACGCTGATAATATGGCTGAAAGTTTAGGTATTGACCAAAGGGGTAAAAATTGGATGGATAATATTCCATTTGCAGAGTTACAAAACCTTTGGGGAGGGATGACTTTTGGACAACAAGCAAACTTAAACCTTGTGGATTCTTATGATAAACTAAATGATTCTTTATCTAAAATTACTACATCAGGTGGGTTTAAAAACTTTATTGCAGATTTAGAAAAAGCAAGAGGTACGGTAGCGGAAACATCTCCTTACTATAAAATATATACTCAAAGTATTAATAATGCAAAAGATGCTTTAGAAGCATTAACAAAAGAAGAAGCAAAAGCAGCAGCAAAAGCAGCAGGGATAAAAGCAGCAGCAGCAAAAGAAGCAGCATTTAAAAAAGATATAAAATATGTAGCACCTACATTAGGTGTAGGTCAAATTCCAAATGCGCCAGTTTCTTTACCAGGTTTAAATATGGACTTTCAAAAAAGTTTTGAGGCTTGGCAAAAAGAAGGAGAGCAAATTAAAGCAGTAAATGGTTACCTTGAGCAAAGAAATGAAATATTAGCTGCATCAACTATGATAATGGGTACTTTAACGAGTGGTTTAGAATCATTTTTTACCGTTGCTTTAGAAGGAGGATATGATGCGTTTCAAGGTATATTAGATGCTTTAAAAAGATTGATGATAAAGTTAGCAGCAGCAATTGCAGCAGCAGCGATATTATTTGTTTTAACAGGCGGATTAAGTGCAGGTGGTTCTAAATTAGGTAATATTGGCAATATTGCTAAAACAATTGGAGGTTTAGGATTCAATCCTTTTACTTTGTTTAGTGGTGGAGACAATAGAGTGGCTATGCCTACTGCTTCAACAGGTCAAGGCGGTTACCAAGTTGATATAATGGGAGATAAAATGAGAATGCTTTTAGATAACGCAGCAATTAAAAATTCAAGAGTAATATAATGGCTTACAATCATATTTATAATTTACAATTCAAAGGTTTAGACCAAGTAAATACTGACTTTTTTTATAAGGTTAAGTTTGAAAAGTACGAAGCAACTACGGTTGTTTATGATGTAATTGAGTTAATACCAGCGCAAGATAGCGCATTTGTTTTAAATTATAAATCTACTAAGGATAATATCTTTGCTCCTATTCGTTCTTCTTATGCGGATATTAAATGTTTTATACCTTATGATTCTCAAGTTCAGCCTTCTGATTTTTTCTTTGATAACGATGAATACTCTTTAAGAGTAAGTTTTTATGAAAGCGATGGAATAACTGAAACTTTAAAATGGAGAGGATTTCTTTTACCTGATGTTATCCAATACGAATGGCAAGAGCAATATTATCTTCAATTAACTGCTACGGATAACCTTGCGGTGTTAAAAGATATTAAATACACAAGGTCTGATTACTATGCTTTATATGATAATACAAATGTAGATACTGGAATAAGCATAAGCGATTTTGTATGTAGATTATTAAAGAAAACTAATAGTGATTTAGATGTGGCTTTTTATAGTCAATTTAATATTAATGGAACTCTTTACAACTTATCAAACTTAAAACTATCGGAATATTCTTCTGTTGACTGGTCTAATTTTGAGCCAAAGGACTGCTACTTTCTTTTAACATCTTTGATGGAATCTTTAGGTTGTATGTTATATCAATCGAATAAAGATGCTACCTGGTATGTTATAGGGATTAACGATGTCGCAGTAAATCAATTAGTACAAAATGGAGATTTTAGTGTAGATGGGACTTTGCCTGACACTTTTGATTTTTGGTTTTCTGATGGCGATGTTAGAACAAGTGAAACAGGTGGGTTAAATGGAGGTCAATGTCCTAAAATATTTGGGGATAATGCTTCATATATTAGTCAAGCGTTACAATTTCAAGCTGCTGAATATCTTGTTGGCTTTTGGGCAAAAAGTGATGGTAATATTCCTGCTGCAACAATTAGAGTTTTAATTGATGGGATGGAGCAATATAATACGCTTCTTACTAATGATTGGACTTATTACGAATTTTTATACACTTCAGGTAGTGCTGGGTTATTTGATATAGCTTTTTATAACGATAATGCTGATGATATTGGGTATTTATTTTTAGATAATGTGTCAGTTAAGCAACAATACCAAAACGGATTAATTTACGATATTGATGGAACTTATTTAAGCACCTATTCTTTTGATTTTTATTCTACTATTGGTAACGCTGGCAATGTTAAATGGTCTGATGTAAATCAAATGGTAACTTTAAATAAAAGGTTAACCAATGTGCAGTTTAAATATCCTTATTACGAAAGAAACTTACTTAATAACTTTGGATTTTTTAAAGATTATGCAACCGTAACAACCGTACCTACTAATTGGGAAAATGTTAATCCATTAGGGGGCTTTAATTTTTCTAACGCTACTGGTGGTGATAGACCTTTTGATGAAAGAATATTAGCAGTATTATCTAATTTAGATAAAACAACTCCACCAAACAATTTTTTTGGTTTATATAATTTATTTAGACTTTCTAATGCTGATACATTTATTAATTATTTTGCAGTTAAAGTAGAGTGTAACTTTTTCTTTGATGATTCGCATCACGATGGAGATAATATAATGATTGCTTTTGCTAAATCACTTGATGGAGACCCTAATACTGGCTTAACAAGATATTTAAATACTGATGGTGTATTTGGCAATCAACCTGCGAGTACATATTGGGATGGTGGTCTTTATATGTCTGTCCCTATGGGTGTTAAGCAAAAATGGCAAAAGTATAAATGCTATTCTAAATTTGATAGAAACTCTTTGGATAGTGGATATGTAATGAATAACTACGGTACTTTTATTATAAGGCATCAAAGAAGCAGTAATACTGCAACCGTGCATACAACTTATGTAGATAACATTAAAATAAGTATTATACCTAAAGATTATCAAAACACAAAAGGGTTTATTTATAATGCTACAAATGTTCCTAATGATTCAACTTTAACAAAGCCGTTTACAAACACTTATAAAATAGATAAAGGGCAATATCACGGCGGCATAACTGATATTTATGAATCTCAAGTAATTGAAGATTTTATTGGTTATGAAGTTGGAGAATATAATTTAATTCAGAGTTCAACTAAATGGTTGAGAACTTGGGAAATTGATACTTATTCAAATCCAGCAAGACCATTACAAGAATGTATTACAAGGTCAATATTATCTTTTTATCAAGCTACCTGGCAGAAATTTACAGGAAATGTTTACGGTAAGAACATCAATTTTGGTCAAGTATTTAATATAGCTTTAGCACAAGGTCAACACTTTATGCACGAGGCATCTTTTGATTATGTTAACAATAAAACAAACATTACTCTACACCAAAGCCAAACTGATAAATTAGAAACAGGATTTAGGACTTGGAATACTACTGAAGATGATATGGGAGCAGGACAAGGGCAACCAGGTAGTACGACAACAAATATTCAAGAAGGGGGCGAATAATGAATGAACTTAAAGAAATAAACGACCAGCTAAAGGCTTTGTCGATAAATGTGGAAATGATTAGCCAAGCCATTACAGGCTCAAAGCTAAATAGAAATGGAATCCTTCAAAGATTAGAAACAATTGAGGAGGCATTAGAAGAAACTGAAACGAAAGTTCAAGAAGTTAGGGATTATAATACTGGCATAAATTGGGCTATTAGAATAGGTGCTTTTATTTTAACTATCACAGGCGTTAATTTTGTTAAGGAGTTCTTATGGCACAAATAAGCGAAGAAGGATTAAAATTATTAGTTGAATTTGAGGGGTTGAAATTAGATGCTTACCTTTGCCCAGCTTCGAAATGGACCATAGGGATTGGCAGTACAATGTATGCTAACGGTCAACCTGTAAAGAAAGGCGATAAAATAACTAAAGAGGAGGCTTATAAGCTATTCTTAGATACTTCTGATAGTTACACTAACTGCATCAAGAGATATGTCATTAGAGAGCTTAAACAGAACGAATTTGATGCTTTATTCTGCCTTTGTTATAATATTGGTTGCGGAGCATTTTCAAAGTCTTCTTTAGTAAAGTTTATTAATGGCGGACAAACAATAGAGAAGATTAAAATAGGTTTCCTGATGTGGACTAAAGCAGGGGGAGTAGTAAGTAAAGGATTAGTAAATAGAAGATTAGCAGAATATAACTTATATGCGAAAATTGCATAATACATTATCAACGATTTTTGGAGCGATTGTAGCGATAGCTAATGCTTGGGTTACGATTGACTGGGATAACTTTGTTTGGTCTTTAAACACCGCTATTAAGCTATTCCTTTCGGCTTTGATTGCTTTAGGAGGATATATGACAACCATTAATCGTAAACCTTTGAATAAAAGATAATTGCATTTACTAAAATAATTAGTAATTTCGACAAAAAAACCATTATTATGCCAACACCAAGAATAAGACTCAATCAACAAGAGTACGAAATAATACAGGAGTTCAGGAAAAAGCACGAAGAACTTGAAAAAGAATGCGAAGAAAAAGGTATTCCTTTAGATGCAGTCCAGCATTATTGGTTTAAATCGGAGCGTTTCTCTATGTTCGTAAAAAACGAAAAAGATGCAAGTGATGAATTTAGGAAACAAATGGTTTCTTATTTTTCGAAAAAAGCACCTAAATATCCTAAAGTAACTTATCCTAAATATACTGAAGCACATTTATTGGTTATTAATCCTGCTGATATTCATATAGGTAAACTTTCAAGCATTACAGAAACAAAAGATGCGCATACTAATGAGATTATACTTGCAAGAGTTAAAGCAGGTGTAAATGGCTTAATTGCTAAGTCTAAAGGGTTTAATATTGATAAAATTTTATTTGTAATAGGTAATGATATTCTTCATACTGATAATGCTAAAAGACAAACTACTGCTGGTACTCCGCAAGATACTGATGGTATGTGGTATGATAACTTTTTACTTGCTCAGCAATTGTATGTAGAAATTATAGAACAATTAGTTCAAATTGCACCAGTACATATCCAATACGACCCTTCAAATCACGATTATACAAATGGATTCTTTTTAGCGCAAAGTATTAATGCTTGGTTTAGGAATGCAAATGATATTACTTTTAATGTAGATATTTCACACAGGAAGTATTTTAATTACCATAAAAATTTAATAGGCACATCTCACGGGGATGGCGCAAAGAAAACAGACTTACCTTTATTAATGGCGCAAGAGGCTTCTGAGTTTTGGCATACTGCTAAGCACAGGTATTTTTATACTTGCCACATACATCATAAAGAAAGTAAGGATATTGGTAGTGTTTGTATAGAAAGTTTTAGGTCTCCTTCAGGTACTGATAGTTGGCATTCAAGAAATGGCTACCAACACGCACCAAAAGCAGTAGAGGCATTTATACATTCAAAAGATAACGGTCAAGTAGCAAGAATTACACATATATTTTAATTATGGAGAATAAAGAAGAAGAAGTTTTCGATGTTACTGATGGTGAGATTTTAGAGGAACTAAAGTTTTTTGTCTATTTTCTTTTTGAATTAGAGGAGAAATCATTACTTTTATTTCCTTCTTATAAGACCTTAACACAGGCAAGATTAATTAAAATGATAAACACAAGATTAGATTTTTTAGACTATGACAACGAGGGAGAAATTGATAGCGAAGATTAACGAACTATACTTAGAAATAGAAAGATTAAAAAAAGAACTTATAAAAGAAACCAAAAATGAAAACAATCGGAGAAATTAACCACCTTGAAAGCTGTGAATGTTCTGAAGTTTGTACTAATTGCAGTATTAAATATCAGTTAAAACCAATCGAACTAACAGGTTCAGATATTGCTGATATTGTTACCAAGCCTAAATACTACAAAGTAGAAATCAAAGGAGTGCCTATTGATGTAATTGATATAGCAAATGCTTACAATTTATCCTTTATGAAAGGCAACGCTATTAAATATATTCTTAGAGCAGGTAAAAAAGATGCTTTAGTTCAGGACTTAAAAAAGGCTATTGAATGCTTACAAAGGGAGGTCGATTATGAAAGCGGTAAGTAGGAATGTTACATTATTTTGGTTAAATTTGCGAAAGGAACTTAATGTTAGTTTAAATTATGGCAAAGAAATCAAAAGAAATAAAAGAATCCTTAAGCGAAGAAGCTACAATCGAAATAAAGCAGGTAAACCCTTTGACTATTTCAGAGTGTTGCCAAGTTGATTACATATCTTCAGGTACTAAGGTATATTGCTCAAAATGCAAGGCAGACTGCCGTTTAGAAAGACAAAAGAAACTTATAAAACTATGGAGTCCAAAAGCATAATTGTATTAATGGTAGTAATTTTACTATCTTCTTGCAAATCTAAAAAGCTGGTTGAAGTAACTAAAGTTGATTCTGTGGTTAATAAGATTGAGCAAGTTGAGGTATTAACTGATTCAGGCAAGGTAGAAACTACGGAAGAAGTCATTTACGAGTTTGATACGATAGGAACACCGCTTATTAGTCCTTCTCAAGCCATTAAAGGCGATTACAAGCTAAAACTAAAGTCTATTAAGGTAAAGAGGCACATCAAAGAAGATAAAGCCTTAAAAAGCCTTAAAATCGATAAGGTAGAAAACAAAGCTATTAAAGTAGAGAAAACTGCTACTATTAAGGAATCTTATCCTTGTAAGAATGAAATTCTGCTATTATTAGGGGCAATCCTTGCTATTTACCTAATCTTCAAAAAACTTTAAAATTATTCTCTTTGATTATCAGCAAGTTATGATTTATTTATAGCTTTTTGTAAAATAATGTTTGGAATATAAAACTTAATTAAGATATTTGAATACCGAAACAAACCAAACGGTCTAAAACTATGAATACTTCAATTACAAAAGAAACTTTAAAATCAACTTTAACTGAAAAAGAATTTGAAATGTTAGAAAATATTGTCGACGCTTATAATATCAATAATAATGTATGCTTTATGACTAAAACAACTAATTCAGAAAAAGGTCTTATAACTCAATTACAAAATAAAGGTTTAATTTATGATTCATTTAATGGTATGCATAATGAATATGGTTACGAAAGTTCAAATTGGTTTCCAATATACGAGGTACTTGATGCATACGAACTTGAACATTATTAATATTTAAATAACCAAAGGGGAGAAGCATCCTACACTTCATATAAACTATGTTTAACTATCCAAAAGAGCAATCATTTGAGCAAGGCTTAAGAGATGCAATCAACAAGCTAACTAATCAGTTATCTGATGTACAGAAAGACCCTTATTTAACAAGGCAAGTACACACAAGAATCCAAGTATTTAAAAGAGCATTACAATTATTAAATGATATACCGCAAAGAACAAGCTAAAGAAATCAAAGCACTAAACATAGGGGAGACTATGGAAGTGGATGAACGAGAAGGCAACCGAATCAGGTCTTTACTCAATTATTACAAGAAATACAACGGCAAGGCTTACACTTGCAAAGGTAGAGTTAATCACATTTTATTAATCACAAGAACCAAATGAAAAAGCTATTAAAACCAATTATTGAAGAAATTAATATTGTCGAAGTTGATGGTATTAACAAGTATTACACCGAGTACACAGATGGATTCATTATTTACAATCATAGATTTGACCATTTAGATTTAAAAAAGTGGGTAGTGGATAACTACGATATTTCGAGAGGCGAAGTTAAAATAGAGATAGCACCAGCATCAATTGAACAAGCGGAGAATCCTATTTATTTCACTCAAGATGTGGATGATTTTATAGAAGAAAATTACGAGGAATTAATCCTTTCAATTTTAACGCAACCAGTATTGGCTTGTCAATCTAATTTTGCTAACGCTTTGTATAACATTTGTAAACCAAGATAATGAGTATAATAACCGTACATAAATTTATAGCAAATCCACCGAAGGAGAGTAAGTTGGATAAGTTAATCAGGCTTTATCGCCAAACATTAGAAGATGGTAATTATTGCAAATCGGTCCAGGCAATGTATCTTATTAATAAGCTGAAAGAAGCTGAGATTCAAAAGGTTACAAACGAATACGAACACCATTTAGCTAAACAAATAATTAAAAATAATTACTTGAATTTAATAAAATAAATAGTATCTTTAAAAACCAAAACAAGAAAATTATGTCATTATTAAAAATTCAATCGGAGCTAAAAGCACCAAAAAATCAGTACAATTCCTTCGGGAAGTACAAGTATCGCTCAACAGAGGATATATTAGAAGCAGTAAAACCTTTATTACTTAAGTACGAATGTACGATGGTTATATCGGATTTAATCGAAGAAAAAGCAGGTATATTATTTTGCGAAAGTTACATTACATTTAAAGACAAAGATGGAAACGAATTTAACGCATCGGCTTCAGCAGGGATTGACCCAAGTCGTAAAGGTATGGACATTGCGCAGAGTTTCGGTGCGAGTTCCAGTTATGCTCGGAAATATGCTCTTAATGGTTTATTCCTTATTGATGATACTAAGGATGCAGATGCTACGAATATTCACGATGCCGTTAAAATGGTTGCGGAAAAATTAGATAAGCCAACATTAAAAGTAGGGACAGAACTATTTGACAAATGCAGAGCGGGTTACCTAAAGGATAACAAAAACCTAAAAGCTATCCAAGAGAGATATTCAATGGATTCAGAAACTTTAAGACTTTTAACCACGAATCCAAATGAAGTACTTTAAAGCAAGACCATCCTCGTTAGGGAAACTAATGAGCAAGTCAAAGAAACCAGGTGAGTTATCACAAACTTGCATTACTTATCTTAAAAATTGGTATGCTGGAGATACTGAAGAACTTGATTCAAAGTATTTAACCAAAGGTATATTATTAGAAAACGAAGCTATCGAGTTTGCATCTAAAGTTTTATATGGTGGTATCAAAGCCTATAAGAATGAAGATATTTATTCAAACGAATGGTTAGTAGGAACGCCTGATGTTATATTAGAAAATTCAATTATAGACACCAAGTGTTGTTGGAATAGAAAAACATTACTTGATTCAGCTTTAGAATTAAATAAAGATTACGAATATCAATTGAGGGGTTATATGGCTTTATGCAATAAAGAGTTTGCTACCTTATTTTATTATTTAGGAGACACTCCAGCAGCAGCAAATTATGGCACTAAAATAAGCTATTCACATTTAGAAGACTTTGAACGCTGGGTCTCTTACGAGTTTAAACGAGATGAATCTATTGAGCAAGAAATCATCAACAAAGTTGAACAATGTAGAGCCTGGCTTCAAAATTACGACCAAGAAGTACAAGCAAGAATCGGAACAAGAATTATTAACCTTTAAAAAATAGAAAAAATGAGTTCAATTATCAGCGCGTCAATTGATGTAACAAGAATCGACAAAGACAAATTAGTAAAAGGTAAATACTTAAATGTATCTATCATAGTAGATGACAAAAACGACAAGTTTGGAAACAATGTTTCAATTACTTTAAGCCAGTCAAAAGAGGAAAGAGATGCTAAAGCACCTAAGACTTATATGGGTAACGGAAAAGTAGTTTGGGGACAAGGTAAGGTAGAAGAACCTACTAAACAAACTGATGATAGTTTACCCTTTTAATTAAAGATATTACTGCTGCTACAAGCGTTCTTTTTGCGGTAAAGAGATAGAGGCGTCCTGACTAAAAAAAATTTTAGGGGAATGTTTAACAATTTTAACAGGGTAGCGCCCAAATGCCTATGAGTAGCGTAGGTATTTTAAATAAACATAAAAGATGGATTTTTTAGAAGAATATAGAACAGGTAATTTTACCATTCAGGATTTAAGCAAGAAATACTTAATATCTGAGAAACGAATAAGAGAAGTATTAAGAGCCAAAGGAATTAGGACTAAGCACTTAAAAACCAAGAAAATAGCCTTAAAAGCTGATGCCACATTTGATGCCTTTTTAGAAGAATATTTAAAAGAAGGTAAATCAATGGCATATTACGCTGAAAAGTATGGAGTACCAGTTTATTCTTTGAATAAAAGATTGACAAAATACTTTAAATTAAGAAGAATATAGTTATATTTGCATTGTATTAAGATACCTAATAGGAAGGAGAGAGCTTGTTAGATATCATCAAAAATTGGTTATTATTATAACCCGAATCCTGTCGAAACTCTCTCCCGATGGGATTCTTTTTTTTACACTTATGGCACATAAAAAGGATGCTTATTATTTCTCGCACGATAGTTCGGCTTCGAGAGATATTAAAATGCTAAAGATAAAATATATCTATGGCTGGGAAGGAATTGGTTTATTTTGGGGAATTATTGAAACTTTAAGAGAAACAACTGATTTTAAATTTGAATCAAACAAAGATAGTATTGACCTTCTTTCATCTATACTCCAGGTAGATGCCAACAAATTACAAACTTTTATAAACGATGCTATTAAGGTTGGATTATTTATAGAATCTGATGGTTATTTCTATTCAAATAGTTTAAATGATAGAATGGAAGAAATGAATAAAAAGAGGCTTACTGGTATTGCAAATGGTAAAAAAGGAGGAAGACCAACAAAAGAAGAACCCAAAAATAACCCAAACAATAACCTAAAACATAACCTAAACGAAAGCAAAACAAAACCATTAAAGGAAAAGAAAGAAAAAGAAAAGAAAGATATATTTATACCTCCTGTTTTAGAAGATGTTATTATTTATTTTGATGAAAATGGATATTCTAAAGAAGCAGCAACTAAGGCTTTTAATTACTATAACAATCTTGGTTGGAAAAATAGCAAAGGCAACCAGGTATTAAATTGGAAAAATACTATGCTAAATAATTGGTTTACTCCTCAAAATGAAAAGAAAAAATATCATCTTTACCCTAAATTAATGAACTAATGGACTTTATACGCAAATATTCGGATATATCCGATTCTTTAAATAATCTTTATGAGAAAGGTTTAGCCAAAGGTGCTACCGTAGGATTCTCACAAATGGACAACCTAATATCTTTTAAAAAGGGTGCAACTTCTTACATTTACGGAACACCTGGAAGTGGTAAGTCTGAATTTTGGTGGGAATGTTTAATCGCTTTAACTAAAAAACATAAATGGAAGCATTTAATATTTTCTCCTGAAACTGGAACGCCTACTGAAATCTTTGCAGAAATATTACACAAATGGTCAGGTAAAGCATTCTTTGATTTGGATGGGAATAAGTTAGGTAAAATGACACAAGCTGAAATGTTTAGATACGGTCAAGAAGTAAGCGAACATTTTTATGTTATGGACACAGGAGAAAGAGATATTACTTTGACTGACTTTTATGCTTCTGTTGAGCAATACGATGTTCAATTTGATACGGTTACTACTGACCCTTTTAACGAGGTTAAGCACGAACTAAACGGAGAGGCAAGAGATATGTATATGGCAAGAGTTTTGGGTAAGATTAGAATGTACTCAAGAAAATACAACTACCATCACGCTATCATTATGCACAACGCAAGGGAGACTGGGAGCAAAAGAGAACAAGATGGAATAAGCTATTACCCACCTGCTGACCCACGATATATTGATGGTGGAGAAACGGCATTTAGAAAAGGGGAACAAATGATTTGCGTATGGCGATACCCTAAAGGCTTTAAAGATGAGTTTGGGAATATGTACGAAGCTAACCAAGTTAAAATAATAGTTCAAAAGACAAAACCAAAAGGAATAGGTAATTTAGGCGAATTTGACTTATTCTTTGATAAATATAAGAACTGCTATTATGAAGAAATAAACGGAATTAAAAGTTATGCAGGAAAATATGTTACATTTGAATTACCAAAACAATTACCTTTTTAATTATGGAAAATAAACAAGAATTTTATGCTACAATTATAGCAGAAGCAATTACTGGTGGTAATATAGATTTATTTACAGATGAAATTGCAAGAATATCTATTAAAATATCTAAATTGTTAATCGAAGAACTAAACAACTATGAACATACAAGAATTTACTAAATATTCAGAAGCCAGGCTTTTTAGTTTAGAATTATTTGAACAATTACCAATCCATAAGCTATCTTCGCAGTATTATGTAGATGCTTTAAGAGAAGTAATCGAATTAATTAACCCAGTACAAGACAAGAAATTTATATTAACAGATGAAAAAGTTATCAGAGTTAAGTGAGCCTTTAAAAGCAGTTTTAGAGAGTGAACTTGAAAAAAGGATTCCAAGAACGGATTTTAGACAATCAACTCTATACAAGATAGCAGATTTACTCTGTGTGATGCAAATTAAGCTATTAGATGCGAATAAAACTAAATTAGGCACAAAGTCCTATCAAGATAACTTGGAAGCTTTAGAGACGCTAAATTTGGCTTTTGTTATTTTGACTGATTTGCAAGGAGAAAATTTGTTATTACGAAATGAGTTACTAACTTTGAGGCATGAAGCTGAAATTATTATATCAGAAATAAGCCAAAGGATTAAAACGCTGGAAATGATAGATGATTTGTAAATAATAGTCAGGTGGCGAAATGGTAAACGCGAGGACAGTGTGGGAAGATAACATCAACCCGTGCTTATAAAAGAGATTTCCGAAAAAGTTACAGGTTCGAATCCTGTCCTGACTACAAATATAAAAGATGTATAGGTGGAATCGGCAAGATTTAACACCTGCAATATTTAAAGAGGATATAATGTCTTGTTTTTTAACGAATTAACTGGACAAACATTTAACAAGCAGGAAAAAAACATTTAACAAAATGGAAAAACAAACAAAAAGAACACTAATTATTTACAACACAAAAGAAACGACAGAAGAAGAAGCAAAACATTTGCTTGAAATTCTAAATTGCGATGATTCTACTTTATGGGATAACGCAGACCATTGCGGAGTACAAATTATTGAAGTGCCAAACTAAACAAACATTTAACCAAAACCTTTCGGTAATAGGTAAACCGAACTAAAAATATGTATACATTAAGGAGTATTAAGAAAGACGAGAGAATGAACTCTTTTAATCAAAGTTTAGGTGATTCTTATCATTTAATTGATAGGCACAATCAAACTTACTATGACCTAAGAAAAAGTCATTTTGGCTCTATGGGATTTAGCGAAGAAGAACAGGCTAATTACAACAATCCATTTGTAGTTGGGAAGGATTTTTCAATGCCAATTTATTTAAACAATGGCTACGAATACTACATTATGACTGAAAGTGGTAAAACTTTTGAAAATTTAAGTGGGTTGGTATCGTAAATTATTTACACCTCAAGATGTATAGGTTAATCGTTAATAAATTATAAAACATTTAAAAAATAAAGATATGATACAAGAAATATTAATTATTTATTGGGTTGTTACAACCATTTATGGTGCATACTATATTGCTAAGACACCAACCAAAATTGATGCTAAAGAAGAATTTTCATTATTTGATGTGGCAAGTAATATATTCCCTGCTATGTTTATTTCTCCTTTTGCAGTACCTCTTTGTTTATTAAATTCAATTAAGCTAAAAAAAATAAAATAAATTTTAAACAACAAACAAAATGGAAAATAACATCTAATTTTAGCCTTATGGTGGGAAAAATAAGCGCAGAGCAAGAAAAATAGGCGCAATGATGGAATAAAATAACTAAAAAATATGAGCATTAAAATAACATACCTCGCATTAGACCACGAAGATAGATTCCCTATTACATCGGCAGATTCGTGGGAGAACTTAAAGCTAGGATTAGACGACTACTGCGGTGCAGATGAAAGGGGAATCGCTAAATGTTTAGGCTTTACACCTTACAACGCTAAATACGGAGGGGATTACGCAGGCTATTATGAGTACGAATGTTGCAAGAATGGTAAGGATTGGACTGAAACTTATAGAGCGAAATTTGCAATTTGGTATGTTGAATTTTATCCAAAAACTAAAATAGAGAAGATATGGATTTAACAAGCACTAAAAAAACATTTAACAAAATGACACCAAAAGAAACCCAATTTATTGAAGCACCAGTTGTAACTATTGATGAATTTTATAATGATGAAAAAACATTAATTGTTCATAGCCACATTAACACAAAGGGCAAAATGATTTTAAACAAACAAGAAGCAGGATTGCTTTTGATTGAATTATCTAAATTTATTAGTTTATAAAAAACATTTAACAAATAATATACAATTAGGTTTATGATGGAAAATATAGGCGCAAAGCAAGAAAAATAGGCTTAATGGTGGAAAAAGTGTTCATTAAAATTGAGTGTTCAAGATTCGTGAACAGATAACACCGATAGGGTATAAAATAACTTTGTGGCTCACTTTTAATCCCAATAGGGGGCAGTTTTAAGCCAAAATGATACGCAAGTACATATAAAAGTGTCATATAAGGCACAATTATATGCAATTACTACTTTTTATAACCAGTTAATTGTTACAATTTAAAATAATAGTGAAATGAGTATAATCTTTATAATATTAGCAGCCTTTTTTAACGCTTTGATGGATGTCTTAAGTACCAGGTACGATATATCAGTTTTTAGGAACTCAAAGTTTGATAAGTTTTTAGATTGGCGCATTAGTTGGAAGAATAAATGGAAGAACGGAAGTATCTTAAACGGAGAACGCTTTTTTCTGTCTTCTACTTGGTTAGTCTTTTTAACTGATGGGTGGCATTTAGCAAAATCTTTGATGTTAGCGTTTGTTTCGTTAGCTATTATCTTTTATAAGCCTATCTTTGGTCAAGTGGATGTATTTTTATTCTGTATTATTTGGGGAGTAGTCTTTGAAGTTTCTTACAATAAAATCCTTGTGAAATGAGTACAACCGTTCTTAAAAAGAAATTAGATACAATCTTCTCTATTTACATAAGACTAAAATATGCTGATGAGAATTTAGATGTTAAATGCTTTACCTGTGATAGAGTTTATCCTTATAAAAAGATGCAGAACGCTCACTTTTGGGGTAGAACACATTTATCTACAAGATGGGATGAAGAAAATTGTTATCCTGGTTGCTACGGTTGTAATGTGGCTAAAAATGGCAATTATATTGAATACACTTTAAGACTGCAAAAGCATTTAGGCGAAGAAGCATTCGAGGCATTAGAAAGAAGAAAGAATCAAACCTTTAAACCATCAAAAGACTGGTATTTAGAGAAAATAGATGAATATACTGCTAAAGTAGCTAACTTATAATTATAATATTACATATTAAATGTGTAACTTTGTAGTATGAAAAGATTAGATATACAACCAGGTACTATTTTTAATAAATTAGAGTTTATTGAATATGGGCAAAAGAAAGAATTACCTTGCGGTCAAAAAGTATTAACTGCAATTTGTAAATGTGAATGCGGTAATATCAAAGAAAACATATTGTTGTTGCATTTAGTAAGAAATAGAATAAAATCTTGCGGATGCTTGAATCCTATTCACAATATGACAAGAACAAAATTACATACTACCTGGAGAGCAAT
>Ga0247722_10000326_pt1 | contig 30550 bp, 25 predicted proteins | sample MSEWelMarce3H_FC_FD_189094 | JGI IMG/M metagenome (GOLD analysis project Ga0247722, IMG submission 189094) | Subsurface sediment microbial communities from gas well in West Virginia, United States - MSEEL Well Study Marcellus 3H_FC | ecosystem: Environmental > Terrestrial > Deep subsurface >... | reverse complement strand
CAAATACGGAATGCATCAACTGGATTGCCATTTTCGCCAAAGTATTTTTGTGGGGAAGAAATCACGTGATAAATACGCCCACCAATTATTCCAAATGGGACTGCCCAGATTGCAGCCTCGGACACATCATCTGGATTACCTCCGAGAGATGAGTAGCGTCGTCGGCCTAACCAAATAGCAAGAGCAATTCCAGTAATTATAAAGAGCGCGTAATAGTGGATCGTTACCGGCCCTAGCGATAATTGTGAGGAACTAGGGCTTGGAATGAGTTGAATCATTGATGTTAAGCAGAAAAACTACTTAACGCCGCCAGCCGCTAGTGCTGCTCTGAACTTAACTGGATCTCCGTACTCAGTGTTCCGGTCTAGTTGTTTACCATTCACAAAAATTGTTGGTGTTGAGTTTACATTCGCTTTAGCGGTAGCAGCTGAAACATTACCAGTCCACTTTACGTAGTTACCGTCCTTGATGCATGCTTCAAATTTTGCAGAGTTAATACCAATGGATTTACCAATATTAAGCATCGCATCTCCCTGCCATTTTCCAGAATTTTCATTTGGTGATTGATCTTGAAATATTGCAAGATTCATCGCAACAAACTCATTTTCATCAGCAGCGCATGCTGCAGCATTTGCTGCCAGAATTGATTCAGGACCAATAAATGTCATAGGGTGAAAAACAACCTTTGCCTTATTCTGGGCAATAACTTCATTCAAATATCCGCCATTTAGTATCTCAAACGCCCTACAAGCTGGGCATTGGTAATCTACATAAACATCAATTGTAGGCTTAGCATTTGGATTTAATACGATTCCATAGCCATCAGCAGCAGATACTGACGCAGGAACAGCAGCAGTCGAGTTTGATCTGTTGCTAATCAAAGAAAAAACAACTCCAACTACAACAATAAACGCAACCATGATTATCACTAAGTTGCGAGTTCCCTTATCGCCACTATTGTTCGCTGCCATCTTTTTCTCCCTTGCTTTACCCGACTATTTTCCTATTTATCTACGCTAAATCTACCCTTTGGATAGAAATATAGGTAAATTCCCAGGATCAGTAAGCCTATGTCTCTAATAATTTCAGATAAATACTTAGTGTCCTCCGGATCGATAGCACCGCCACCGCCAAAACAACCACAATCAATACTTAAGCCCCTAGCCCATGCCTGAGCTATCGCAATAATAAATGCCAACATTGTGAATGCACCGATTAATCCAGAAATCCGTACCGCAACTCCAGCAATAAGCAACAAGCCAACTCCAATTTCAATCCACGGCAATGTGTAGCCTAAGAAATTAGCGAGTGAAACCGGTAGAAGTTCATAAGCTCTAACCGCCATTGCAGATTTTTGTAAACTGCCTATTTTGAGAGCACCAGCTGCAAATAAAACTCCACCTAAAATTAATCTAGCAAGCAATGTCAGCCATGGTTGAGCAACTTTAAATTTATCGCCCATCTCTTACTCCTTCAGATAAAGACTGCGCTAACTTTTTTACTTTCTTAAGACCAGATCTACCCGCGCCATTTTCTTGAATTATCTTGATAAATGCAGAGCCAACAATCACGCCATCAGCATAAGATGCAACAACTTTTGCTTGCTCCTTCGTAGATACTCCTAATCCAACCGCAACCGGAGTACTACTAGTAGACCTAATTCGATTTACTAGTGAACTAGCGTTTGCAGAAACAGCGTCTCTGGTTCCGGTAACCCCCATCAAGCTTGCAGCGTAAATAAACCCTGAGCATTCTGAAGTAACTTTAGCTAAACGCTCACTAGTAGTGCTCGGCGCAACAACATAAATTCTATTAAGCCCATTTTTATCTGATTCCACTCGCCAAGAATCAGATTCTTCTACAGTTAAATCAGGGGTAATTACGCCAGAGCCTTTTGCATTTGAAACTGCCTGCGCAAATTTAGCAACACCATATTTTTCAATTGGACTCCAGTAACTCATAACAACTGAAGGCGCACCATACGCAACACTAATTTTGAGTAAATCAAATACTTCATCCACGCCAACACCATTACTAATTGCCTGTTCAGATGCAGCTTGGATTACTGGCCCATCCATAACAGGATCAGAGTATGGGTAGCCAATCTCAATTGCATCAACTCCCCCATCAATCATCGATTTAATTATCTCTATCGATTCCTTTTGAGTTGGAAAGCCTGCTGGTAAAAAACCAATTAACGCAGCTCGATTTTCTTTCTTTGTTTTAATAAAAAGATTATCAAGCGCAGTGGGCATTAAAGTGGTAATCCGAAGTACTCAGCAGCTGTTTGAACATCTTTATCGCCACGGCCAGAGAGATTAATTAGAAGTGTTGCACCTTTGCCAATCTCATTGCCGATCTCAAGTGCACCAGCTAATGCATGTGCTGTTTCAATCGCAGGAATAATTCCTTCTGATTTACACAACAATGAAAATGCATACATTGCTTGATCATCAGTTACTGCGCGATATTCAGCTCTGCCGATGTCATTCAGATAAGCATGCTCTGGACCAACGCCTGGATAATCTAAACCAGCAGATATTGAGTGTGATTCAACTGTTTGACCATCTTTATCTTGCAATACATATGATCTTGTTCCGTGCAGTACGCCAGGAGTTCCACCAGAAATAGTTGCCGCGTGAAATCCGGTTTCAATTCCCTTACCACCCGCTTCAAGTCCAATTAGTCGAACGTTCTTGTCATCGATGAATGGATGAAAGATTCCAATTGCATTTGAACCGCCACCAACACAAGCCAAAACAGCATCTGGAAGCTTGCCGGTTAACTCAAGCACTTGAGCACGTGCTTCAACACCAATAATTCTTTGAAAATCTCTTACCATTGTTGGGAAAGGATGAGGACCAGCCACCGTTCCTAAAAGATAATGAGTCGTTTCAACATTTGTTACCCAATCGCGCATGGCCTCATTAATTGCATCTTTTAAAGTTTTAGATCCTTGAGTTACTGGTACAACTGTTGCACCAAGTAACTTCATTCTTGCAACATTTAATGCTTGTCGCTTAGTGTCGGCCTCGCCCATATAAACAACACATTCCAAACCAAACAATGCTGCAGCTGTTGCAGAAGCAACACCATGTTGGCCAGCACCCGTCTCGGCAATAATTCTGCTTTTACCCATTCGCTTAGTTAATAACGCTTGGCCCAAAACATTATTAATTTTATGACTACCGGTGTGATTCAAATCCTCACGCTTTAACAAAATTCTTGCGCCACCTGCATATTCAGAAAATCTCTTTGCATCCGTCAAAATACTTGGTCTGCCGGTATAAGTTTTATGTAGTTCATTTAACTCTGCTTGGAAAGTTGGATCAGACTGCGCAGAGAGATGAGCCGCAGCTAATTCATCAAGTGCGGCGATTAAGGCTTCTGGAACAAATCTTCCACCGTAAGGACCAAAGTGACCCAAAATAGATGAGTCCATACTTTGCGTATTCTTACTTAGTGTCATGGCTAGAGTTTATTGCATCTTCATCGATTGAGCAGATCATTTATCGTATGAATTGGGTTACCTGCCTTAACGAGAGTTTCACCGATCAAAACTGCATTTGCGCCCAAGGATTGCACATATTGAACCTGAGAGCGTTGGCTAATACCAGACTCTGCAACCTTTAATACTGAATCTGGGAGTTGCGGCAAAATTAACTCAAAGTTTTTCTCATCCACTTCAAGTGTCTTTAAATTGCGTGAGTTAACACCAATTATTTTGGAGCCTATCTCGATAGCGCGCTCTGCCTCTTCTACAGTATGAACCTCTACTAAAACATCCATACCGAGTTCGGTAGCTAATTGATAAAAATCAGTAAGTTGTGATTTTGATAATCCAGCAACAATTAACAACATTAAATCTGCGCCAAGAATTCTGGATTCATATACTTGAAACTCTGTCACAATAAAATCTTTCCGTAAGACCGGAATTTCTATAGCTGCTCGAATAGAAATTAAGTCTGAAATGCTTCCCTTAAACCGGCGCTCTTCAGTTAAGACACTTATAACATCCGCTCCACCCTCTTGATAGCTTTTTGCAAGAGAAACTGGATCAGCTATAACAGCTAACTCACCTTTGCTTGGTGAGGATCTTTTAACTTCCGCAATTAAGCGCATTGGCTCTCTACTTAACGCGGAGTAAGCATCTCTTAATTTTGGTGCTGATTGAAGTTGTTCACGAAGTTGTGAGATTGGAATAATGCGCTTTTGAACATCCTCCAAGACACCTTCAATAATTGAGTTTAGAACATTTGAATCACTCATCAGTTGGGTCATTCCCTTCTGAAAGCGCATTCCATTTATTTTTTGGCTTTAACTTGTATTTATCTGAATTAGCTTTCTTGCTAAGTCTAATTATTAAATATGTAGCTAATCCAACCAGTATTAAACTGCCGAATAGAGAATTTCTCATTTTTTGACAACCATTAAGTTAGCTGTAGCAACCGCGCCTAAAACTGCAGCCGCCTTACTGATGCACTCTTGATTTTCAGATGCCGGATCTGAGTCAGCAACAATTCCAGCTCCAGCTTGGACATATGCAATCTGATCTTTAATAACTGCAGTTCTAATTGCAATGCAAGTATCAATATTGCCAGTGAAATCAAGGTAGCCGATTGTCCCGCCGTATATACCTCGCTTGGTTGGTTCATTCTCTTCAATAATCTCCATTGCTCGTGGCTTTGGTGCGCCAGATAATGTGCCTGCTGGAAAAACTGAAAATAATGCTTCGATCGGAGCGATTTTACTTAAGAGTTTTCCAACTACAGTCGAAACAATATGCATTACATGTGAGTACTTCTCGATCTGCATAAATTCAGTTACCTCAACTGACCCTGCTTGGCACACACGACCTAAATCATTGCGACCAAGGTCAACTAACATTAAATGCTCTGCTCGCTCCTTTGGATCTTCAAGTAGTGACTGAGCAACCTGTTGATCAATTTTTGCATCAGCATTCCTCGCCCTGGTACCTGCGATTGGATGGATCATCACATTATCTCCAGTTACTTTTACCAATGCCTCAGGGCTTGAACCCACAACTGAAAGATCATCAGAGAAATTAAAAATATACATATATGGGCTTGGGTTTTGCTCACGTAATACTCGATAAATTTCAAATGGTCTGCATGAAACCGGCATAGAAAACCTCTGAGAAAGCACTACCTGAAATGCTTCACCGGACTTAATCTCTTCTTTAATTAATTCGACCTTACTAATGTAATCGGCATCAGTCGTATTGCGATCGTAACTTGGAGCTACCCGGGATGGAATTTCTTTAAACTCAGATAACAAAGTTTGGTTTAGCTCCAACTCCATCTTGTCTAATCTTTCAATTGCTTTCTCATATGCCAAATCAACTCGATCTGAACTCCCATCCCAGTTGATCGCATTCGCTATTAATGTGATTACACCCTCTTGATGATCGTAAACTGCTAAATCGGAGGTGAGCATCATGGCGATCTCCGGAATATCAATATCTTTCTGAGAAAGATTAGGCAGTTTTTCAAGCCTTCTGACAATCTCATAGCCAAGATAGCCAACCAAGCCACCAGTTAGTGGTGGCAAATTATTAATCTTTGGTGAACGAAGGTGTGAGGTGGCAATTCTGAGAGCAGCCAAAGGATCAATTCCAGTTGGCGCACCCGCTGGCATAACTCCTAGCCAAGTCGCTAACCCATTCTTTTCAGTTAATGTTGCTTCACTATTCACGCCAATAAAAGAATATCTTGCCCAAATTCCCGCCTCTGCAGATTCAAGTAGAAATGTTCCGCTGCGATTTTGCGTTAACTTCGCATAGATAGAAAGTGGCGTTTCATTTTTGCTAACGAGCTTACGAGCAACTGGAATCACATTAAAGTCTCGGGCATAACCGTGAAACTCTTCCGGAGAAATCAGTGCTTTTTCCACTGCCCTATTCTGCCGTAATTACTAACTGCCAGGAGCCGATTATTGGTAGCAGGTTTTGATCGCCGCACTGATTTCGATTGCTCCGACATAGAGTGCCTTGCCAACAATTACACCATCCAGGCCCATCTCACGCAGATCCTTAAGATCTGATAATTTTGAGATACCACCACTTGCAATAATCAGTGATTTCGTTGATTTTAAAACTTTATCTAGTAAATCAAGATTCGGGCCGCTTAGCTCACCATCTGTTGAATTATCGGTCACGACATATCGCTTGCATCCGGCCATATCCAAAGTCTTTATATACTCAAACGGATCACCGATTACTTCACCGCTTCCTCTAGCAACCAGAACACCATCATTAATATCAAGCCCAATCATTAAACGCTCATTATTGGATTTGATGGCTTTAACCACCCAATCAATGTTCTGCAAAGCTGCAGTTGCAATATTTATCCGGTCAGCTTTAGTGCTTAATGCTTTTTGTAAGGTGTTTTCATTAATGATTCCACCTGATAGCTGAATCTTTATTGGGCTAACACTTATTAATTCTTGTATCAATTCTGAATTACTTCCGGATTGAAACGCTGCATCTAAATCAACAAGATGAACCCATTTTGCACCTTTGGCAACAAAATCAGAGAGAACTACATTCGGATTTTCATACTGTTCTGCTGAATCCAAATCTGCTTGCTTTAATCTGACAGATTTACCATTCTTAATATCTATGGCTGGTAATAATTCAAGAGCTCTCATTGATACCTAGACAACTAAGCAATCTGGTCCAAGTACCGTTTTAAGGTCTGCACTCAAACTGGGTGATGAGGTAACCTTTAAATTTTCATCTAATTTCAAAACTGTGTTTTTTTCACCATCTACTAATCTCAAATGAACCTCTCGCCCGCCTGGGTGAGAACGTAAAATCTCATTCATTCGATCAATAACAGGCGGTGTGCATCTAGACATTTCCATTGAAATAACAAATGGACCGGTTGGTACTTGTTTTAAATCAGGCAAAGTTAAATCAAGGGCTGAGATTCTTGGTTGTTCTTCTCGCTTATCAACCCGGCCTCTAATTGCCACAATTCGGTCCTCAACTAAATTAACTCCATGGGCGGCATAAGCATTTGAGAAGAATAAAACATCTACTGCGCCATCTAGATCTTCAACAGTAACGATCGCCCATGGAGTACCTTGTTTTGAAACTTTTCTTTGAATCTGCGTAATTAACCCACCAATTGTAATTATCTGGTCATGACTAACTTCAGATATTTGACTGATTGAAAAATCTGCGACTGAACGCAAAACGTGTTCTACTCCCAGCAATGGATGATCAGAAACATATAGCCCTAACATCTCTCGCTCATATCCAAGTAACATCATTTTTTCCCACTCGGTGTTAGGAATATCTAGCTCAACACCGCTAACACTTGTGGTGGCATTTGTAGCCCCGAATAAATCAAATTGTCCGATTGCCTCTGCCCGCTTTGCCTCAGAGACTGCATCAAGTGCTTCTAAGAACACCATCATTAAACCTCGTCGAGTATGACTTAAGGAATCAAACGCGCCAGCTTTAATTAATGATTCGATCGTTTTCTTATTGCAAACATGTGAATCAACCTTGGTCAAGAAATCACCAAAACTTAGATACTTCCCTTTTGTTTTTCGATTCTCAATAATTGATGAGACAACATTTTCGCCAACATTTCTAATGGCTGTTAGCCCAAACCGAATATCTGTTCCGCGTGGGGTGTACTCAGAATCAGATTCATTCACATCAGGAGGTAAAACCTTTATTCCCATACGACGGCACTCATTTAAGTAAAGCGCACTCTTATCTTTATCATCACGAACACTGGTTAATAGAGCAGCCATGTATTCGGCTGGATAGTTTGCTTTTAAGTATGCGGTCCAAAATGAGAGCAAGCCATAGCCAGCACTGTGAGCTCTATTAAATGCATAATCAGAGAACGGGATAAGTGTTTGCCATAATTTTTCAATTGAGTCAGCAGAAAAACCATTTTCTTTCATACCTGCATCAAAGTGGACCTTCTCTTTGTCTAGAATTTTCTTATCTTTTTTGCCCATTGCCTTTCGAAGCAAATCTGCACGACCAAGTGTGAAACCAGCAACCTTTCGAGCAATTGCTAGCACCTGCTCCTGGTAAACAATTAAGCCATAAGTATCTTTAAGAATTTCACTCAATGGTTTATCAAGCTCTGGATGAATACCAACTTGAGCTTTTCGGCCATTTTTGTAATCTGCATATTTATTATGTGAATCTTCACCCATTGGACCTGGGCGATATAACGCAATCACCGCGGCAATATCTTCAAAACTATCTGGCGCCATTGAACGCAGTAATGATCTGATCGGGGCACTATCTAATTGGAAAACTCCTAAAGTATCTCCTCGAGATAAGAGTTCAAATGTTTTGTCATCTTTCAGCGGCAATGTTTCAAGGACTACTTTTTTACCAAGGTTTTTTTCAATATTAATTAAGCAATCATCCAATACTGAAAGATTTCGTAGCCCAAGAAAATCCATTTTAAGTAGCCCAGTTGCTTCGCATGCACCCATATCAAATTGAGTGATGATTGCCCCATCAGCCTCTCTACGATGAATTGGAATAACTTCCAAAAGTGGCTCTTTACTTAATATAACTCCTGCTGCGTGTACGCCCCACTGACGCTTTAATCCTTCAATACCTAATGCAGTATCAACAATCTTTTTTGAATCTGGGTCAGACTCATACAAATTTCTAAACTCACTTGCCTCACCATAACGATCATCATCCATGTTAAAAATTCCACCAAGTGAAATATCTTTACCCATTACTGAAGGTGGAAGTGACTTGGTCAACCGCTCGCCCAAAGCGTATGGGTAACCTAGAACTCGGGTTGAATCTTTAATTGCCTGTTTAGATTTAATAGTTCCATAGGTAATAATCTGTGCTACTCGATCATCACCATACTTTGTAGTTGCATATTGGATCATCTCTGATCGTCTGCGCTCATCAAAATCTAGATCAATATCCGGCATAGAAATACGTTCTGGGTTTAAGAATCTTTCAAACAGTAAACCAAATTTAATCGGATCAAGTCCAGTAATTCCTAGTGAGTAGGAAACAAGAGAGCCAGCTGCAGAACCTCGGCCAGGGCCAACTCTGATTCCAACTTCACGGGCATGCTTGCATAGATCGGCAACAACTAAAAAGTATCCAGGAAATCCCATCTTCATCATTACATCTAATTCAAAATCTAATCGCTCTTGATATTCCACTGGGATTTGATTACCCATTCGAGCAGCAAGGCCGTCATTAGATAGTTTTTTTAGCCAGCTATCCTCAGTTTCACCTTGTGGAACTGTAAATCTTGGTAATAGGTTTTCACCTTCACGCATTGTCGTTTCGCAACGTTGAGCTATAAGTAATGTGTTGTCACATGCCTCTGGAAAATCCTTAAACAGTTCTCGCATTTGAGCAGCGCTCTTTAAATAAAACTCGGAGTTCTCAAATTTAAACCGTTTTGGATCTGCAATTGTTGAGCCAGACTGGATGCATAGCAATACCTCATGGGCACTTGCATCATCATGGTGGGTGTAGTGCAAATCATTTGTTGCTAGTAGTGGCAGATCTAACTCTTTACCTAGCTTTAGTAAATCTGCGAAAGCACGTTTTTCAATTTCAATCGAATGATCCATCAGCTCTAGATAGAAATTCTCAGCCCCGAAAATGTCTTTCATCTCACTAGCTGCTTTAATCGCCTCTTTATAGTTACCCATCCGCAACCTAGTTTGAATCTCACCACCAGCACAACCAGTTGTACCAATGATTCCTTTTGAATACTTAGACAATAATTCTCTATCCATTCTTGGCTTGTAATAGAAACCTTCAAGTGATGCAAGAGATGAGAGCTTAAATAGATTTGATAAACCCTGATTATTCTCGGCAAGAAGTGTCATATGTGTGTAAGCACCACCTCCAGAGACATCATCCTCACCGCCCTCTGCCCACTTAACTCTTCTTTTATCAAATCTTGATTCGGGTGCGACATATGCTTCAATACCAATAATTGGTTTAACACCAGCAGCTTTTGCAAGTTTATGAAATTCAAATGCACCAAATACATTTCCATGGTCAGTCATTGCGATCGCTGGCATTTCCTGGCGAGCAACCTCTGCAACTAACTCAGAGATTTTTGCAGCACCATCCAACATCGAGTACTCGGTGTGTACATGAAGATGTACAAAATTCTCCGAATTTTTTAGGTTGCTAGTTGAATTAGACATGGATAGTGAGATTACTACTGCTGTTAATTTCTAGCGGGCAATATCTGAAAGTAGGGCAAGTGAGCGTGTCAGATCCTCTGGGTACTCAGCCGTAAATGAGATTCGTTCGCCACTGCCTGGGTGGGTAAAGGCAAGTTGTTTGGCGTGTAGCCAAGGACGAGAGATCTTTAGCCTTGCGGCAAGGGCCGGATCTGACCCATAGGTTAAATCACCAACTAATGGGTGGTGCAGTGCTGAGAAGTGAACTCTTATTTGGTGAGTTCTTCCGGTTTCAAGTTCAATCTCAAGCAATGTAACTGCCGGGAAAACTTCTAAGGTTTTATAGTGAGTAATACTTGGCTTGCCATTTGCCACAACCGCAAAACGATAATCCTCTTTCGGATGACGATCGATTGGTGCATCAATAGTTCCAACAGTTGGATCCATATGGCCCTGAACGAGTGCGTGATAAACCTTTGAAACTGTTCGCTCGCGAAACTGATCTTTCAAACTTGCATATGCAATTTCACTTTTAGCTACCACCATTAAGCCAGATGTTCCAACATCTAACCTATGAACAACACCTTGACGTTCGGCTGCCCCAGAGGTTGCCAGCTGATAACCAGCAGCAAAAATTGCACCAACAACTGTCGCGCCATGCCAGCCAGGACTTGGATGCGCAGCAATTCCCACTGGTTTATCGATCACAATTAAGTACTCATCATCGTAGACAACTTTTAAACCATCAATCGGTGTTGCAGTAAGTTTTGCTTCTCCTTTGGCCGCTGGCATCAATACCTCTAGTTGATCGCCACTAATAACCCGATCAGATTTTCCAACCGCTTTACCATCTTTTGAAATTTCATCAGATTCAATTAAGCCAACAATTACGTTACGGGATAATCCAAGTAATCTTGATAGAGCAGCGTCTACTCGCTCCTGATTTAATCCTTCTGGAATAATTAGATTTCTAACCTCACGCTCACTCACTCTTTGTCCTCACTTTTACTAAATTCTATATTCTTCCAGTTTAAAACTGTAATAAGTATCGCACCGCAAACTACTGCTGAATCTGCAATATTAAATACCGGCCAGTTGGGGATTTGGATCCAATCAACTACCTCACCTTGCAACCCACCAGGTGATCTGAATATTCGATCAGTTAAATTACCGAAAATTCCACCTAAGACAAGACCCAAAGCTATGGCCCACGGTGTGGATTTCACTTTACGACCGAAGTAGAAAATAACAGCTGCTGTGATTATTGAAAAACTAGAGAGAAAAATTGTGCCGCTAGAAGCCAGGCTAAATGCGGCACCAGAGTTATAAATAAGTCTGAATTGAAGCAGTGAGCCAATTATATTTTTTGGCTCATCTGACAGGTAATGTATTGCTAACTGCTTAGTTGAGTAATCTAAGGCAAAAACAATTAATGCGGAAACCGCTAACCATTTTCGCTGAATTAGGTTCAGCGTCGTTCCTCTTTTTGTTTGCAAACCATGCACAAAGTGGCGCGAGGGAAAACCTGTAATCTTGCTTTGCCCACAAAGTTTCCACACTCTTCACACTTTCCATATGTTTTATTTGCAATACGCTCTAGTGCTCGCTCGGTTTGCTGGACCATATCCCGTGCGTTATATACCAAAGACATCTCATGCTCTCGCTCAAATGTTTTCGCCCCTGCATCAGCTTGGTCATCACCAGCGCCAACACCTGCAGCTTCGACTAGATCTTCCATCTCAGCCTCTGCTAATTCGAGTTCTTTACGTAATCTAACTAAATCCTTTGAAAGTTCTGCTTTCATAGTTTTCAATTCAGTTGCATTCCAGGCAATTTCACTTGCCTGTACAACTAGTGGTGCCGGTGCGCTTTTAATTGGCTTCAATGCCGCAGCCTTCTTTGATTTCAATACCGGCTTTGGTGGTGGCAGCATTACTAATCTGCGCTCTTCTACAACAGGCAGAGCATTTGCATTTGGCATTGTTGATGTGACAGAGATTGTGGTTGACGATCCGGAGGTAGATGTTTGTAGTTTTGCTGGAAAAGGTTTACCTGGAGCTTTCTTGATTGCTGCTTTTTTAGCTAATTTTGGTTTAACAATGTTTGGTGAACGAGTTGGTGCTTTTTTTGCAATTTTTTTAGCAGCAGGCTTTTTAGGCGGGCTCTTTTTAGCAACCTTTTTGGCAGCAGCTTTTACTGGCTTTTTCGCCGATGTCTTTGTGCTCTTTTTTGCTGATTTCTTAAATAACTTCCTGATAGCCACATTACCCCCTGAAGGGGCAAAGGTTATGGCTTGGCCCAAGTAATTACCAACCGCCACCCCCGTGCTCAATCATGAGTTCATTAAAGGGCAACTGCGCGCGTTAGAATGTGGCGTGAATACGAGCGACAACCGCGGAATTAATACCCTATCTGCACAAATCGATCTTCCTTCAATGGAAGCTGGGATCTTAGATTTCTGGTCACAAAATCAAATATTTGAGAAATCAGTCGCCAATCGAAATGGTGCACCGCGCTGGAGTTTTTATGAAGGCCCACCGACCGCGAATGGAAAACCTGGAACACACCACATTGAAGCTCGAGTATTTAAGGATTTATTTCCAAGATTTCAAACAATGAAAGGTAAGCAGGTAATTCGCAAAGCTGGTTGGGATTGCCATGGTTTACCAGTTGAAATTGCAGTAGAAAAAGAGTTGGGCTTTACTGGAAAAGCGGATATTGAAAAATTTGGTGTGGCGGCGTTTAATGAGAAGTGTAAAGAATCAGTGCAACGACATGTTGATGAATTTACTGACATGACTAAGCGAATGGGCTTCTGGGTTGATTTTGATGAGGCTTACTGGACTATGTCACCTGCATACATCGAGAGTGTTTGGTGGTCTCTGCAACAAATATGGAACAAAGGTTTATTGGTTCAAGATCACCGAGTCGCACCCTACTGTCCAAGATGCGGAACTGGTTTATCTGATCACGAATTAGCTCAGGGCTATGAAACCATTAAAGATCCATCTGTATTTGTGCGCTTTCCTGCCACCACTGGCAAGTTAGCAGAACTTAAGGCGAGCTTATTAGTTTGGACCACAACTCCATGGACTTTAGTAGCCAATACTGCTGTTGCAGTTAATCCAAAGGTTGATTACCAAGTAATTGAAATTACCACCGATGAAAAAACAGAAAGGTTAGTGGTTGCTTCTGATTTAGCATCTGTGCTGGGTGAAGATAGGAAGGTAATTGCTACCTTTAAAGGAACTGAACTTGAGCACACAAAATACAGTAGGCCATTTGATTTTGTTGAGATAAATGATGCCCACTACGTGGTGCTTGCTGAATATGTAACGGTTGAAGATGGCACTGGTCTAGTTCACCAATCCCCTGCATTTGGCGCCGATGACCTTGAGGTATGCCGGAAATATAATCTTCCGGTTGTAAATCCAGTAAGCCCGGATGGTCACTTCAATAAAGAGGTTCCACTAGTTGGCGGTGTATTTTTTAAAGAAGCAGATAAAGCTTTAATCAAAGATCTTAAATCACGCGGTTTAATGTTTAAGAGCTTGCAATTTGAACACTCGTACCCACACTGCTGGCGATGCCATACCGCTTTAATGTATTACGCACAGCCATCCTGGTATATCAAAACCACAGCCATAAAAAAGGAATTACTTAGAGAAAATTCCAACACTGATTGGCACCCAGAGACGATTAAAACTGGCAGATTTGGTGATTGGTTAAATAATAATATTGATTGGGCAGTCTCCCGCAATCGCTACTGGGGAACTCCGCTTCCAATTTGGAGATGTGAAAACAAGCATGAGGTTTGTGTTGGCTCTCTTGCTGAATTAGGCAAACTATCTGGAACTGAGTTAAGTAACTTAGATCCACACCGTCCATTTGTTGACGATGTTAAGTTTAAATGCGATAAGTGTTCATCAACTATGGAGCGCATTCCAGAGGTTATTGACTGTTGGTATGACTCGGGTGCGATGCCATTCGCGCAATGGGGATACCCACATAAGCAAGGTTCTGAAGCGGAGTTTAAAGCCGCATACCCAGCAGATTTTATCTGTGAAGCAATTGATCAAACTCGTGGTTGGTTTTATACCTTAATGACAATTGGAACTTTAGTTTTTGATAAATCATCCTATAAAACTGTCTTATGCCTTGGCCATATCTTGGATAAAGATGGCAGAAAGATGAGTAAGCACCTGGGCAATGTTCTAGAACCAATGCCACTAATGAATCAACACGGCGCGGATGCAGTTCGTTGGTACATGTTGGCTGCAGGTTCTCCCTGGAGCGCCCGCCGAGTCGGCCACGATGCTATTTCTGATGTTGTTCGCAAAACCCTACTCACCTACTGGAACACAATTTCATTCTTCACACTTTATGCAAATGCCGCAGATTTCAAAGTAACTTCCTTGCCAAAGGATCTAACCTTGATGGATAGATGGATCCTTTCTGAGTTAAATAAATTAATTGCCGGTGTTGATAGTGCTTTAGAAAACTTTGACTCTCAAGAAGCTGGTTTACTCCTTGCAACCTTCATTGATGATCTATCTAATTGGTATGTCCGTAGATCTCGTCGCCGCTTTTGGGATGGTGATCCGGTAGCACTAAATACTCTTTATGTCTGTCTAAAAAATCTAACACTGCTGCTTGCGCCAATGGTGCCCTTTATCTCAGAGCATGTTTGGCAGACGCTCGTTCGAGTTGCCGAATCAGATCAAACTGAGTCTGTTCACCTTGCAAACTTTCCGATTTCAGATAAATCTGCAATCGATGAAAAATTATCAAGCTCTGTTGGTTTATCGCGCCGCCTAGTTGAATTAGGAAGATCTGCAAGGGCTGAATCTGGCGTAAAAATTCGCCAACCTTTATCTAGGGCTTTAGTTTCTGCTTCTGGTTGGGAAAATATCTCAGATGAAATTAAGACTCATATTGCCGAAGAGCTCAATATCTTGAAATTAGATGGGATCCATGTTGCCGGAACCGATCTTGTAGATATCTCAGTTAAAGCTAACTTTCGAACCCTTGGGACAAAATTTGGCGCAGATGTTCAGGTGATTGCAAAAGCGATAGCTGCTGCCGATCCTTCGGCCATGGTTAAGGAGCTCAGAAAGAATAAGGTCTTTAAGTTAAATACTGATTTGGGCGACAAATCAAAAGCTATCGAGATTGATCTCGATGATCTAGTTATTACTGAGACACCAAGAAGTGGTTGGTCGGTTTCATCTCACGCTGGGGAAAGTTTGGCGTTAGACCTGACTTTAACTCCTGAGTTGATTCGGGCCGGCCAAGTTCGAGAGGTTATCAGGGCAATTCAGGAAGAGCGTAAGAATATCGGCTTAGATGTAAGTGATCGTATAACTGTTAACTGGAATGCCCCAGCCGAACTTACTGCAGCTATAAATTCTGCGGTAGCAGAAATTAGCGCAGAGGTTCTGGCAACTAAAATGGTGCAAGATAATTCAGAAAGCGCAACAGAGAATGAGTTAGGGCTTTGGCTTAAACTTGTTAAGAATTAAAGAATAATCACTAAGCGCATCAATAGCTGTACTACAAAAAATACAACAATAAAAGATAAATCCAAAGAAATTGAGCCTAGTCGCAGTGGTGGAACAAATTGTCTAACAAACCTAAGTGGCCGATCAGTTATTGAATAAATCAATTCGGCAAGGGCTAGAACAATTCCGCGCGGACGCCAATTTGGTGAAAAAATCCTAACGTAATCTAAGATCAATCTTCCAATTAAGGTGATTAGAAATAGGTTTAGACCCCAGTAGATTATTCCGATTACCGCGCCCATTTAATTGAGGGCTAAATCAGCTTTGGTTAAAAAAACTAGCTTGTGCAGCAGATGTTTTGTCTTCAACGCTAACTGAAACATTAGGTGGCGTTAACAAAAATACTTTTGGAGTTACACGTTCAATGCTTCCATGGTGTCCAAAAACTAAACCAGAAGCGAAATCAACTAACCGCTTGCGCTCTGACTCTTCCATGTCACTTAAATTCATGATCACTGGCTTACCTTGACGATAATGCTCGCCAATTAAACGTGCTTCACTATAGGTGCGTGGAGTTAAAGAAATAATATGATCCATCACTTTATTTACTTCAGTGTGTGGAAAAATTTCAACATTAGATTTTTCTACTTGTTTTGCGTTAGCTCTGACTAAGCGAGGAGCACGTTCAGTTAACTGATTTGTGCCATGGTCCAACTCTTCCTCATCCATTAATCCGAGGTATCCAGCAACTCGCTTAAATGCACTAGCCATGGCTTAAATCTATGGGATGGCCTAGCGATTCCCGAGGATTGAACTGCCAATTCGCAGATGTGTCGCGCCGTAGGAAATTGCCATTTCATAGTCTCCACTCATGCCAGCCGATAAATATGTGGCGTTTTTATAGACCGCTTTAAATTGATCATGGATGGCCCGAAGTCTTTCAAAAGAATCACTTACTGGGCTAGTTAACGGCGCAACCGCCATTAATCCTTGAAGTGAAATTCCTGGTAATTTTTCAATGCTAAAGGCTAAATCAAATAGTTTTGCTGGATCCACTCCGCCGCGAGACTCTGGTGGTTCATCGAGTGAGAGCTGAATAAAGATTGGCTTCGCCGTGGCTAAATTTTGGTCAGAAATAATTTGGGCATATTTCAGTTGATCGACAGAGTGAATACAGCTAGCCCAGGTAGCGATAGATTTTAACTTATTGCTTTGAATTCCCCCTTGAAAATGCCACTTAATATCCTTGGGAAGTTTGTCTACCTTATCCACCGCTTCTTGATCCCGATTCTCACCAAACTCTCTTAACCCAAGCTCATACAAAATCTCTAAATCTGATAGCGGGAATGTTTTAGTTACAACAATTAAAGATATCTCATCAATTGATCTACCCGCTTTCTCAGCAGAGCGGGCAATATTCTCTTTTACTTGCTTAAGATTCGCAGCTATCTGCGCTGGGCGGTTCATAAGCTAATTACCCCAACCTGCCTGCCGGTCTTATCACCGGCCCGATATGAAAAGTACTCTGGATTTTCCTTTGTACAAAGTGAGAGATTAGTGAGTTTGATTCCAGTCAATTGGGACTCTAAGCCAGCAAATAGATTTAAGTGGTTAACTTTTCCGCCAGTTGCTGGATGATCTTTTACAATCTCTTCATACATTTGCGAATCGACCTCATAACAGTTTCCACATATGTGCGGCCCGACTAAGCCAGTAATTTGAGTAGAACCTAGTTCCTTCATCTTCTTCACCGCATTTAAAGCAACCTGATTTAATAAACCTTTTCTACCAACATGCACGGCAGATACTGACTCATTTGAAATTAAAAGTAGTGGCAGACAATCTGCAACCCGGACCGCAAGTGCAATATCTCGATTGGTTGTAACTAGCCCATCTGCATCTTGCGTGGTGGCAGTATCACCTACTACTGAAACTAGATTGCTGTGTGATTGATTCATAAACACAACCGGCTTACCAATCAGATTTGTTAACTTATTCCCGGCTTGATTATCAACCGAGGAATCTAACGAGCTGAAATTACGAGAGGTAAAAAGTAGCCGTGCCACGGTAACTACTACCGCATGAAATCAGGTATATCGATCTCATCTTCTGCGACTAGTTCTTCAAATGTAATTCGCTTGCGTGGGTGCTCTGCTGTATCCAGATTCAAATCTAATGCAACTGAAATTGGATCATTAGCAGGAATTGGATCAGCCTCACCACTCATCGTTGCGGCATTAATTACTGGCATTAAAACCCGCTTTGGTTGTCCGCCATCAAATCCAGCAGCAATCACAGTCACTCTAACCTCATCACCTAAGGCGTCATCAATTACTGTGCCATAAATAATATTTGCATCTGGGTGGGCTGACTTTGCCACCAACTCAGCTGCCTCTGAGATCTCAAACAAACCAAGATCAGAACCACCAGCAATTGAAAGTAAAACTCCATGTGCACCATCAATAGAGGCCTCAAGCAACGGGCTTGATATTGCAAGCTCTGCTGCGCGAATAGATCTGGCTTCACCACGAGCTGAACCAATTCCCATTAGCGCAGAACCTGCGCCAGACATAACACTTTTAACATCGGCAAAATCTAAATTAATTAAACCAGGAGTTGTAATCAAATCAGTAATACCTTGTACGCCAGATAGTAAAACTTGATCGGCAGTTTTAAACGCTTCAAGTGCGCTAATTGAACGATCAGAGATTGCCAGCAATCGATCATTTGGAATAACAATTAAAGTATCAACCTCTGTTCGTAAATTTTCGATTCCTTCATCAGCTTGTGCAGTCCGGCGCTTACCTTCAAATGTAAATGGCTTAGTAACTACACCAACTGTTAATGCGCCAAGATCTTTTGCAACCTTTGCAACTATTGGTGCACCACCGGTACCAGTTCCGCCGCCTTCTCCTGCTGTAACAAAAACCATATCTGCACCACGTAGAACTTCTTCAATTTCATCAATGTGATCAAGAGCGGCTTGGCGACCAATCTCTGGCGCAGCACCTGCACCTAATCCTCTAGTTAATTTTCTACCAATATCTAATTTCACATCTGCATCTGACATTAATAAAGCTTGTGCATCGGTATTGATCGCAATAAATTCAACACCTTTTAAACCGACATCAATCATTCGGTTAACAGCGTTTACTCCGCCACCACCAATACCAACTACTTTGATGACAGCTAAATAATTTTGCGGTGTTGCCACTTTGCGCCTCTTCCCTAGCCCTAAATCTCAAGTTGAGAGTTAAAGTTATGCTTTTCCGATTACGCAAAAGTAGGCATTAGAAGCAACTCAATCAAACACCGACACGATATTTTATGAAGTAAATATTTTAGTTATTTTCTTTGAAAATCAATTTTTTGATGGCGTTATTTGCGGATTTGAATATTGAAATTAACTGACTATTGGAGCATTTGGCTGGGACAGATCAACCTGCTTTATCCCTTGATTTTCAGGCAGTCCTAATAACGCTACCAAAACTGAGCACTTTAGTTTGACCTCTTCGGCCCTACCCCAATTTATCTGTACTGCTGTTTTGTTTATCCGAGTTTTCATTTGAATATACCCAGATTTGCTCACTGAAATTGATTCAAGATTGGTAACCAAATAACCCAGATCACTTGGTATCTCCTCAAGCAACAATGCAACAGATGCAAGCTCTTCCTTTTCGCCCCCTTGCAAGCTCACTTGCGGCAACGAATTCTGCATTGAAAGTTGAGTGCTCGATGTTGGCGAAAAAACCGTACCCGTATTATCAAAGTTAATTCTAGATCCCTGAGCATTAATAGCTTTAGCGACCGCAATTCGCTCAACAACCTCAATGCTTATCTTCTTACTAACCCAATTCCTAGAGATATTTACCTGGCTTATCCAATCTAATTGGGAAATGGTGTTTTGAATTGCCCGAGTATCAACTCTGGCAAGTTTTGAGCCCACTTTCGGTTCAATTGAATTAGTTCTTAATTTGTTCATAATCACCTGAGTTGATTTAGTTCCCTCAATATTTATTTCACTTACGGTCAAAAATGATGACCAGCCAAGTATGTACGCAGCGAGAGAAATTAAAGTAATTGTTGAAAAAGTTACAATTAATCTTTTAACTCTCTTACTAATTTGAAAACCCATAACTAAGCAAAGCGAGTTGCTAGGGCTTGTAAAATTGGATCTCCCAATGAACTTACATCTCCAGCACCTAAGGTAAGGATTAGATCACCACTCTTTGCCATCTCCACAACATCGGACACTACCTGCAACATCGAAGGTTCAAATTTAACTTGCTCAGTTTTCATTCCTCGTGCGATTAACAAAGAAGAAACACCAGGAATTGGCTTTTCACTTGCGGCGTATACCTCTAGTAGATATGTGAAATCGGCAAGAGCAAGTGAGTTTGAAAATTGGCTAGTAAAAGCGGCAGTTCTTGAATACCTATGAGGTTGAAAAATAACAATTACGCGTCCTGCTCCGGCTAAATTTCGTGCTGCTTTCAGAGTAACAACTACTTCAGTTGGATGATGTCCATAATCATCAATCACTTTAACTCCACCCACTTCACCCTTTAATTCAAATCTACGGCGGGTACCAGTAAAGGCCTTTAAACCGGCCAATAATTTCTCTTCCGATCCACCCATGGCGGTCGCTGCGGCAAAGGCAGCTAAGGCATTTAACAAGTTGTGTTCACCAACAACTGTCAGGTTTAACTCCCCTACTTTTCGACCAGTAATTGAAATTATGGCTCGGGATGAATTGGGAGCCAGATTAATCTGATCAATCCGAAAATCATTATTACTGCCTTTGCCGTAAAGGTGAATCTTTAAATCACTGCGCGTAATCCGAGAGAGTAAAGTTTTAACGCCTGGGTCATCACCACAAGCCACTAGAAATCCACCATCTTTTATCGAAGCGATAAAATCCTCGAATACGGCGAAAACTGCCGCTTCATCTGCAAAGTGATCCACATGATCTAACTCAACATTTGTGATTATTGCACCCGTCGGCTTATAAGCTAAAAAGGATCCATCTGACTCATCTGCTTCGGCAACAAATATAGAACCGCTCCCACTATGAGCATTTATGCCAGCAGTATTTATCGTCCCACCAATAGCAAAAGATGGATCAAGCCCTGCTGATTGCAAAGCAACAGTTAACATGGCAGTTGTTGTGGTCTTTCCATGAGTGCCTGCCACCGCAACTGAGGTTGATTCAGACATAAGCCACGCTAATGCCACAGCTCGTGCAGCAATTGGTATGCCTCTATTTTTAGCCTCAGCGAACTCTGGATTATTTTCGGTGATTGCGGATGACACTATTACTAGTTGAGCATCTGCAAGATTTTCTGCTGCGTGACCAAGATAAATCTTTGCACCCAGTGCCTTTAAAGCTGTGAGCATGGAAGAATCATTCTTATCTGACCCAGAAATTGAAAATCCCTTTGCCAACATAATGCGGGCAATTCCACTCATTCCCGCGCCGCCGATTCCAATAAAGTGGATCTTAAGTTGAGCTAATTCTGATAATTTATAATTAAGTCCAGATTTCATTTTCTGCCATCGATTGCTCTAATAATTTCACTGCCAATAGTTTCGCTCGCAGATAACTGAGCCGGTGGGGTTGCCTGATAGTTTCTGGCTTTGCGCCATATCTCATCCCAATTACTACTTAGCCAATCAGAATTAAATTTATTGTCATCTACTACCTCAGCAGCTCCTGCAGCTTGGAGATCGGAAGCATTTACGGCTTGCTCTCCATTGCCAATTGGTAGCGGAATTAAAATCGCAAATTTTCCCACCGCTGCTAGCTCGGCACAAGTTAGGGCACCACTTCTGGCAATAACTAAATCTGCCGCATGATATGCAGATGACATATCCTCAATATACGGAAGCGGTAAATAGTTCTCAGTTGATGTTGGAAGTGGGTTATCTCGACCAACTGAATGGACGACTTGTACACCTTTTTCAGTAAATGCAGATAAGGATTGAAGTATTGCTTCATTAATATGTCTTGAGCCTTGGGAGCCGCCAAATACCAATATGGTCGGCTTATCCTGATCTAGTTTCCACTTTTCAATTTGCAATCTCTTCTTTGCCTTCGCCTCTTCGCCAGAGAGATTTGCTGATGCAATTATCTCTGTTCGAATTGGCATGCCACTTAATTTTGCATTCCGCCAACGCCCTAGTTTTTGTCCAGCTCGACTAAACGCGATAAAAATTTGAGATGCAAATGGGGCTCCTAGACGATTTGCCCAACCTGGAACAGCATTTGCCTCATGAATAAATATTGGTTTACGTAAAAGTGCGGCGGCTATGTAAATTGGTGGACAGGCATACCCACCGAATCCAACAACCAGATCAACTTTTTTGCATATTTTAATTGCCTGCCAGGTTGCAGTTAGTATTCTTATTGGCAATACAAAGGTCTCTGGCGTGAATTGTCTAGGTAATACAACTTTAGAAATATGGAGTAATTCAAAGCCAGCAGCAGGCACTAATTGGTTCTCTAATCCTTTTTTAGTGCCAACAAACACATACTCCCAATTAGGCTTTTCATTCCGCAGCCAATTAGCAACCGCTAAGGCCGGTTCAACATGTCCGGCAGTTCCACCACCGGCAAATAATATTTTGGTAGTCATCGCTTCAATTTTCTCATTCGACTCACCCTAATACCTTCAGCAATCTCAGGTGTTCTGCGGGCCACGCTCAATACAAATCCAACAGCGATCAAATTAGCCAGGAGTGAAGAACCACCATAGGAGATAAAAGGCAAAGTAACACCGATTACTGGAATAACTGATGTAACAGAGCCAATATTTACCACCACTTGTGCAATAAACCAGCAAGCGATTCCGGCAGTTACATATCTAGAAAAATCATCTTTAGTTTTAATTGCAACTCTTAAAATGGAATAAATCAATGCTGCATACAGCGCGAGAACTAGCAAGGTACCAAGCAGTCCAAGTTCTTCGCCAATCACTGAGAAAATAAAATCTGTATGGGCTTCAGCCAAGTTTGCCCACTTCTGCTTGCTAGCTCCTAGTCCACTTCCCCATAGGCCACCACTGGCTAAACCCATAATGCTGTGAGCTGGTTGCCATCCAGCAAATTTGTAATAACGCTCATCAAATGGGTTGAACAAAGCTTCAAATCTACTCATTCGATAATCACTACTTAGAATTAATGCTCCACCAATAATTGCTCCAAGGGTAATGAGTGCAAGAAAATGCTTAATTGGAGCGCCAGATACAAACAAAATACCCCCAAAGATTATCAATACCAAAAGGGCGGTACCTAGATCACGTTCTAACAGAATCAATAGCTCAATCGCAACTAATCCTGGTGCAAGTAACAAAATTAAGTTTTTCGTACCCGGCTCTTGTACTAATGTGCGCAACCTAAGTGAGCACCATAAAATCAAGCCAAACTTTGCAAACTCAGATGGCTGCAATGTAAAACCACCGATTTCAATCCAGTTACGGTTTCCATTTATGTTTTTTCCTAGAAACGGTACAAATGGTAATAACAAAATAACTATTGAAATACTAAGTGCATACCTGGCTATGAATGGCCAAATTGCACCTCTAACTCTAAATGCCCAAAATGCGGCAAATGAACCAATGATTAAGAAGAAAAACTGTTTAATAAATATAGAGTATGTGTTTCCACTCTCTTGCAACGAAGTAACAGTTGAAGAAGACAAAACCATCGTTAAGCCAAGTGCGCATAAGAATATGGTGCTCCATATTATTAAAAAATAGGGCAATTCTGGCCGGGCAAGAAGGCGAGAGTACTTTCGCATATATAAATTATTACTCACGTTAGACCTGCGCCTTCACTGCTTGCGCAAATAATTGGCCACGCTCTACATACGAACTAAATTGATCCATTGATGCACATGCTGGAGCTAGCAGCACCGTATCGCCTGGTTTTGCTAATTCAATTGCTTGCTTAACAACCTCATTCATTAATTGCTTTGAATCAGTTATCTGATCAACTCTTATGATTTGCGTCTTAGGTGAAAACTTTGCAAATGCATCAGCAATTAATTCCCGGTCTTGGCCAATTAGAATCACAGCTTTAATTCTTTTAGCACACCTAGAAATCAACTCATCCATGCTGGCGCCTTTTGCTAGACCTCCAGCAATCCATATAACTTGAAAAAACGATAGCAAAGATGCTCCAGCTGCATGTGGATTAGTAGCCTTGGAATCATCAATCCAACTTATTTCATTCTTACTTATTACTAACTCCATCCGATGATGGTCGGGTGAGAAGTTGCGTAAGCCAATCTTGATCGCTTCATACTTAATCCCGATAGAAAGTGCTAAAGCAGAAGCAGCTAATGCATTAAGAACGTTATGGGGTGCAGTTGGGGTTATATCTACTAACTCAGCGATCTCATTAGCTTGTGCTGGCGTGGTCGAGAATGCGCGATCAATTAGAAGATTCTCTACTAACCCTAACTCATTTGGATTTGGCGTCTCTAACGAAAACCAGATAGCCGTTTCTTTACCTACCCGCTTAGACAACTCCGGATCAGACTTATTAATAAATGCTTTTTCTGTTTGTTTCAACAATTTAAGTTTTGCCGTTGCGTAATCCTCAAAACTCCCGTGCCAGTCAATATGGTCTTCAGCAATATTTAAAATCGCAACAGATTGGTACTTAGGTAGCTCACTCCACTGAATTTGAAAAGAGGAGAGCTCAATTGCTAGATATTCGAAGGGCTGATCAGAGCAGACGGAAGAAATTACTGTTTGCCCAACATTTCCGCAAGCCACCCCGTTTACCTTTGCTGAATTAAAAATTGATTCAACCATCTTTATTGTGGTGGTCTTACCATTTGTGCCGGTAAGAGCAATCCACTTTTGGTTTGGTGCCAAAACCTGCTTGATCTTCCAGGCAAAATCAATTTCACCAATTACTTCAACACCTGCACTTTTAAGTTTCAAAATTACTGGGTGATCAATTTTCCATCCAGGTGAAACAACTGCTAATTCAATATCTTGTGGCGACTCATTTATTACATCACTTTCTCCAGTAACTTTCTCATCAAATATTTTCGATATTGCACCAAATTTAATTAATGCTTCATGAACTGCTCGGCCAGTGACGCCAGCACCGATTACCAGACAATTCTTTCCAGAGAGTTCGGCGACAAAACTCATGTTAGGAGACAACCCACTGGGCATAGAAGAGGCCTAAGCCCGCTGCTACTCCAAGGCTGGCAATAATCCAAAATCTAATCACAATCGTTACTTCACCCCACCCTAGTAACTCAAAGTGGTGTTGTAGTGGTGCCATTTTAAATACCCGTTTGCCACCCGAGATTTTAAAGTAAACAACTTGAATGATTACTGAAGATGTTATTAGTACAAAAATAAATCCAAGTACAACAAGTAGAAGTTGTGTTCTAAGCGTAATTGCCAATCCAGCTAAGGCACCACCTAGAGCTAATGAACCAACATCGCCCATAAATATTTTTGCAGGGGATGCATTCCACCAAAGGAAACCACCACATGCACCCGCTAAGGCAGCAGCCAATACTGCAAGATCAAGAGGATCTCTAACTGCGTAGCATTTAAGGCCAGGAGATACTGCACAACTTTGTCCAAACTCCCATACTCCAATCAAAATAAATGATGTAAAGACCATCACTGCCGCACCCGTTGCAAGTCCATCTAATCCATCAGTTAGATTCACACCGTTACTTGTGCCTAGTACCATCAGAATTACCCAAATGATTACGGCCACTAGCGTTAATTTGATTGAGGTATCTCGAACCGTTGAAAGGTTTGCAGAAATAGGTGTCAGTCCAGCACTATCTGGAAACTGCAATCCAGCATAAGCGAAACAGCCGGCAACTAAAGCTTGTCCGAATAATTTCTGCTTAGCATTTAAACCTAATGATTGTTGACGGGCAACCTTTAGCCAATCATCAAGAAAACCAACAAGGCCTAATCCAAGGATTAATCCAATAACTAACAAAGCAGATGTGGTTGGTGTGACGCCAGTGACTAAGTGGCTAATAAAATACCCAGACAAAGTTGCTGAGATTAAAACTATTCCACCCATTGTTGGCGTTCCGCGCTTTACCTGATGAGTAGTTGGTCCATCATCTCTAATTATTTGACCATAACTTCGTTTAGTTAAAAATCGAATTAACGCAGGGGTGGCAAAGAATGCAAAAATTGCTGAGACGGCACCCGAAAGCAATATTCCTTTCATGCTACTCCCCCGCTCCATTTACTTCTAAGTAAATTAGCCAAATCCTCAAATTTCTCTGATCTGGATGCCTTTAGCAAAATCACATCTCCAGCAGAAAAGTTACTGACTAACTCTAAAACAGTATCTGCATTTGCACAGTTATGTATGAGTAAATGTTTATCAGAATTTTCATTTTCCTCAGATTTGTATAGGCCAGTCCCCACGGCAACTAGATGGTCGACCCCAATCTCCTGGCAATACTGAACAACTTCTTGGTGCCCAGATTGCTCTGCTTCACCTAACTCATGCATCTTTCCGAGTATCGCCCATGATGCGCCACCACTTTCTTGGCTGAGCAAAACTAATGTTTTGATTGCTGCCTTTGTGCTCTCTGGATTTGCGTTGTAGTAATCATTAATTATCTTTAGTCCATCGAGCTCTTCAATCTCCATCCGCCACTTACTACCTAAAGTTGCGGTAATTAATCCAGTCGCAATTTGCTCATTACTAATTTCAAGTGCATATGCAGCAGCTGCAGCTCCTAAGGCATTAGGAATTTGATGTTCACCCAACAGCTGCAGCGACACTGGATTTCTGCCGGCTGGTGTTACTAAATCAAAGTGAGCATAACCGCCGTGCATTTCTACATCAGCCGCTCGGACTGATTGCCCATCACCGAAAACGATCTTTTTTAATCCAAGGTTATCTGCCATCTTAGGTGTGAATTTGTCATAACTACCTAATACCGCAACTGCATTAGGAAGTAGGCCAGATATCAATTCTGCTTTAGTTTTTGCAAGTGCTTCAACCGAACCAAACTCACCAAGATGTGCCCTGCCTACAACTAAAACTACCCCTACATCTGGGGCTGCTACTTTAGTTAACTTGGCAATGTCGCCCACATGTCTGGCGCCCATTTCGACAATGCAGAATTTACTTTGCTCATCACAGCGAAGAATTGTAAGTGGTACGCCAATATCGGTATTAAAATTCCCTTCAGTTGCAACTGTATTGCCGGCTAATTGCAAAATCGAAGCCAAAAACTCTTTAGTTGTTGTTTTACCTTGAGAACCTGTGATTCCGACTAACTTTAACCCGTGTAATTTACTTCTTACATGTGAGGTTAATTCTAATAAAGCTTGCCCAACATCATCAACTTGAATTGATGGTGAATTTACTTGCTTAGAGACTAATGCAAATTTTGCACCAGATTTAATTGCTGAATCGACAAAATCATGGCCATCAGCATGCTCGCCTTTAAATGCAACAAAGAATGTTCCTTTAACTGCTTTATCTGAGTTAATTACTGGAATTTCATTTATCATCATTTCTTCAGATATTAAGTGAAGTTTTCCAGAGACTACTTTTGCAAACTCTGCTGCTGAAATATTAATCATTATTTAGCCACCTGCCGGATTGAATCTAATAACTCAACTCGATCATCGAAAGCTGTTACAACACCATTGATCTCCTGCCCACTCTCATGACCTTTACCCATCAACAATATGCAATCTCCAGATTTAGCCATTTTTACCGCGAAATTAATTGCTTCTTTTCGATCAGTTAAAACAAACCCTTTTTCGGCCAGATCTATACCTTCTGTCATTTCTTTAAGGATCTGGTCAGCTTTCTCATTGCGCGGGTTATCACTAGTAAAAATAGCAAGATCACTTCCAGAAAATAGGGCCTGGCCCATTGGTGAGCGCTTACTTTTGTCTCTGTCCCCACCGCAACCTAAGACACCGATAACTCGACCAGATGTAAAACCTCTAGCACTCTGTAAAACTCTACTTACCGCATCAGGGGTGTGGGCATAATCAACAAGAGCTGAAAATGATTGACCGGCTGAGATTATCTCTAATCTGCCAGGTACGCTCTTCAAGTTATTAATTGCATTGGAAATTTGAGCATTGGTGAGACCACAAATACTGACCGAAGCAATCGCTAACAAAAGATTATCTAAGTTGTGTTCGCCAATTAGCGGAAAAATGCCTGTGATTAATTGCCCATTCTTATCAGAAATCTCAACTTTATAGCCATCAACAAGTGGCTCAATTTTACGGTAATACCAATCAGCGTTCTTATCATTTCGTGACACTGACTTGTTGGTTATTTTACTTATTTCAAAAAGCTTCTTGCCATAAGCATCATCAATATTAATTACTGCAGTTTGCGCATACTCGGAGGTAAAAAGCTTTGCTTTTGTGTTGAAATACTCATCCATGCTTTTGTGATAATCCAAGTGATCTTGAGTTAAATTTGAAAAAGCCGCTACTTTGTATTTGGCACCATTTACCCGAGATTGATCAATAGCAATACTGCTTACCTCCATTGCTAAATGGGTGCTCCCTTGCTCAACCATCACAGCAGCAAGTGCCTGCAACTCATCCGCCTCGGGAGTAGTTCTTACTCCAGCAATCTTTTTAGTTCCAATCTCAACGCCAAGGGTTCCAATTAACCCAGAATTAATCTTGTTAAGATCCCAAAGCTGTTTCACTAAGTTACATGTGGTTGTTTTTCCATTTGTACCGGTAACTCCTACGGCAACTAGATTGCTAAAAGGTTTCTCGTATAGCCAAACTGAAATCGGGCCCACTAAATCCCTTGGAGTTTGATCGATAAAAACAGGAATAGAACAATCTATTTTCCGATCACTTAAAACGGCGACGGCGCCATTTGAAATTGCTTGGTCGATAAAGTTCACACCATGCGTTTTTGCTCCAGGAAGTGCTATGAATAAATCACCACTTTTCACCTCGCCAGCATTAATGGAAACTCCAGAAACTTCTAGATCTGTATTAAACAGCTTCTGATCAAATTTTGATAAAGCTTTTTTATCTAATTTTGCGGGCCTAATGCTCATAGCTTTGGCTCACTCTTTTTGGTGCTTTGTTTTGGAGATTTTAGCGCCGCTTCAGTTAGAGATAAGAAAGAATCAGCAGTAGGCGTAGGTTTAATACGCTCATTTTGTAAAACAAAGCTCATTACTTTTTTAAACACTGGGCCCGCAAGAGCGCCACCCCAATGAAGGCCTTTAGGATCTTGAATTGTCACACTAACTACATACTTTGGTTGATCAGCTGGCGCAAAGCCAATAAATGAAGCGGTATATCCGCTGTAGCATCTGCAAGAAGAGTTGTAACGCATTGCGGTTCCAGTTTTACCAGCAACTCGATAGCCAGGAATAGCTGCAGTTGGAGCGGTGCCATTTTTTGAAACTACGCTTTCCATCATTGCCCGAAGATTTATGGCAGTTTCATCGCTTAACACCTTTATAGATTCATTTGGTTTAGCAGGTGTGTATTTCCCACTCTCATCAACGACACCAGCCAAGATGGAAGGTTTAACGCGCACACCATTATTCGCAATTGTTGCAAAAACCGATGTTGATTGCATGGCAGTTACCGAGTAGCCCTGACCAAATGAGATGGTAGGAAGCGATGTTCCGGACCAATCTTTAACTGGATGAAGAATTCCCACTGATTCACCCGGCAATTTAGAGTTAGTACTCTCGCCAATGCCAAACTTCCGTAAGTAATCATAAAGATTATCTTTTCCTAATTTCTGTCCGATTTGAATTGAACCAGTATTACTTGAAACAGCCAGCAAACCTGTAGTGGTTAATCTCTGAGTTGGATGCTTTTCGTGATCGCTGAAAACACCATCGGAAACCTTCATTGAGTAAGGAATTGTAAATATCGTATCTGGTGAAATTAAACCCTCCTGCATCGCAGCAGCAACTGTGATTACCTTGCCAGTGGATCCTGGTTCATAGACCTCTTGCACAGCTGGATTTTTAAGTTTTTCAAGTGTGATCGAACTAGAAATATTTGGATCAAATGTTGGCGCACTAGCTTGTGCCAATATCGCGCCCGTTTTAGGGTCCATCACAATTACCGTTCCTGATTTAGCCCTGGATGATGCAACTGCTTGGCTGATGGCATTTTGTGCAACCCACTGCACATCGCGATCAATTGTTAATCGAATACTGGTACCAGATTTTGCTTCTACAGTGACTTGTTCTGATCCAGGGATAATGTTTCCCCGCCCATTTGCATATATATATTTGCCATTAACGCCAGCAAGTAAGCCATCTAAACTACTTTCAATACCGGCCGCACCTGAACCTTGATCATTGATTATTCCAATTAATGATGATGTAAGTGTGCCACTTGGGTAATCTCTAATATAACTTCGCTCAGGTACAAACCCACCAATTCTTTTGGTGATGCCATCTTTACTCTTTAAAACTTCTGAGTTATAACTTTCAATTGCTGAGTTTACCTCACGCCATTTTGCCGGTGTAATGTCTTTTGCAATCAATACATACCGACGCTCGCCAGTTAGATCTGGGAGCAATTGACCGGCAGTCATACCTAGAATTGGGGCCACAATTTTTGCTGCAGTAATCGGGTCATTCACGACTGTCTGATCGACTGCAATATTTATCGCTGAGATACTGCGAGCTAACTCGACTCCATTAACATCAAAAATAGTACCTCTAGGAGCTAATAGGGTTGCAGATTTGCTTAACTCATTATCAGCGCGATCCACAAAGCCTTTTGCTCTGATGGCTTGAATATCAATTAACCGTAAACCGAATAGTAAGAAAATTACAATTACAATAGCTACAACTTTACGAATTCGATCTTGGACTAATT
>Ga0247722_10000325_pt1 | contig 30558 bp, 29 predicted proteins | sample MSEWelMarce3H_FC_FD_189094 | JGI IMG/M metagenome (GOLD analysis project Ga0247722, IMG submission 189094) | Subsurface sediment microbial communities from gas well in West Virginia, United States - MSEEL Well Study Marcellus 3H_FC | ecosystem: Environmental > Terrestrial > Deep subsurface >... | reverse complement strand
TTCTGCTGAAACTGGAGTCACCGCGTCCTCTGTGGGTTCATCTGCTGCGTGGTCAACTGTTAAAGATGCACTTCCTCGACCAGCTCGCACAGGTGGCGTAAAAGTTACTGATGAAGGTGAAGGTGGCAACAAATTAGCTGACTTCTTAGTAGAAAAGAGATTGGCATGAGTTCCATACTTTTCTTAGTTGACCACAGTGGTGGCAAGATCTCTAGAGCAGCGGCAGAGTTAGCAACATTTGCAAAAACAGCTGGTGAATCAGTTGCCGTGGTTTTATCCAGTAGTTCAGCAGAAATCATCACGCAATTAAGCGCATTTGGCGTAGACAGGGTTATTACCGCCTCCGGTGATTGGGAGAAGTATTCAGCGGGCGCAGCAGCAGAGGCACTTTTACAAATTATGGAATCTGAAAAACCAGCAGCAGTTCTAATTACCTCATCAGCTCGTGGTAAAGAGATTGCCGGCCGGCTAGCTGTTAAAAGTAAATCTGGAATTATCACAGATGCAATAAGTATTGATAAAGATTTGATTGCAACTCAATCTGTTTTTGGTGGATCTACCACTGTGCACTCAGCAGTCATTACTGGAACACCAATTATTACTTTGCGCTCTAATTCAATTGAAGCAGTTGCAGTTGCCTCAACTCCTGCGGTATCAGAGTTTGCGGTAGCGATTTCAGATAATGCAAAGCTAGCAACAGTTACTGCATCAACTCCGGCGGTAAAAGGTGGCCGGCCAGAATTAACTGAAGCATCAATCGTTGTATCTGGTGGTCGTGGCACAAATGGAGATTTCAAACCAGTCGAAGCATTTGCTGATTCATTAGGCGCAGCAGTTGGTGCCTCAAGAGCTGCAACTGATGCAGGTTGGTATCCACATACACATCAAGTTGGCCAAACTGGAAAAACTGTTAGCCCACAACTTTATGTTGCTGCAGGTATCTCTGGTGCGATTCAACATCGCGCTGGCATGCAAACTAGTAAAACGATTGTTGCCATAAATAAGGATCCAGAGGCGCCAATTCTGGAACTTGCAGATTTTGCAGTAGTTGGTGATCTATTTAATGTTTTGCCACAGGCTACGCAGGCAATTGTTGCCCGCAAAGCATAATTTGGCTTAATAACAGCTCTATCACCGCCTGGCTTTAGACTAGGCAAATGGCCGTGCATTCACCTCAGATCTATTTAGATCATGCAGCAACTACTCCAATGGTTCAGCCAGCAATTGATGCATTAACTGCCCAAATATTAAAAACTGGAAATGCCTCTAGCTTGCATAGCACTGGTCGCTCTGTTCGAAAAGAGTTAGAAGAGGCGCGTGAGAGTATTGCAAAAGCTGCAAGTTGCGCAGCAATTGATGTGATTTTTACTGGAACTGGAACTGAAGCAAATAATCTAGCGATTAAAGGTTTGTTTTGGCTAGCAGCAAAAGCTGGAAAGAAAGTAATTATCACCTCAACCTTTGAACATCATGCAGTTATGGATCCAATTAAATGGCTGCAAGATCATGAGGGCGCCACAGTAATTGAAATACCAGTTAGCAAAACTGGCTCACTAGATTTAACTACTCTACAAAAAGTAGTGGATCAACATCGCGCGCAGATAGCTTTTATCTCAATTATGCACTCCAACAATGAGATTGGAACGCTGCAGCCAATTGAGCAAGTTGTAAAAATTGCTGGTGATATTCCAGTGCATACAGATGCGGTGCAAAGCTTTGGCAAGGTAGATTTTAACTTCAACGCACTTGGATTAACGGCAGCAACGATTAGCGCCCACAAGGTTGGCGGCCCACTTGGTGTTGCCGCTTTAATACTTAAAAAGGGGCTTAACATCGAGCCGGTATTACATGGTGGTGGCCAGGAGCGAGATATCCGAAGTGGCACCTTTAACGCACCCGGAATTATTGCCTTTGCAGCGGCTGCAAGTAATGCAATTGCCCAAATGAATGCTCGGGATACAAAAATTAGAGCTTTAAAGAGTTTGTTAATCACCAAAGTTTTAGGAGCTGTTCCTGATGCTTGGGTAAATGGTCAATCAGAAAACTCGCTGCCAGGTGTTGTAAATATAACTTTTCCAGGAACTGACAGTGAGGGCTTGTTACTACTGCTAGATATGGAAGGTATTGCTTGTTCAACTGGTTCTGCATGTAGCGCAGGAGTTCACCGGCCAAGTCATGTGTTAATGGCCATTGGCTTAAGTGAAGATGAAACAACCTCATCCCTTAGATTCTCACTTGGAGATTCAAATACTGAAGCAGAGATTGATAAGTTAGCTTTAGTTATCGCATCCGTTGTTGAAAAATCTAGATCTGCAGCAAATAAAAAGGTATTTAAGTGAGCGCTAAGTTAAAGGTTATTGCTGCCATGAGTGGTGGTGTTGATTCTGCCGTTGCTGCAGCACGGGCGGTTGAGGCCGGCCACGATGTAATTGGTGTGCACTTGGCACTATCTAGTAATCCACAAAAGTATCGCTCAGGTGCTCGTGGTTGCTGCACAGTTGAGGATTCACATGATGCTCGTCGGGCAGCTGATGTAATAGGAATACCTTTTTATATTTGGGACATGGCCGAGGAATTTCATGCCGGAGTAGTTGAAAACTTTTTATCTGAATACCAGGCAGGGCGCACCCCCAATCCATGTCTGCGTTGTAATGAGAAGATTAAGTTTGAAGCAGTTCTTGTGCGGGCTAAAGCACTGGGCTTTGATGCAGTTGTCACTGGCCATTACGCAATTACTAAAGAGGTAGATGGCGTTAAGACACTAAATCGCGCTGTTGATCCAGGCAAAGATCAATCATATGTTCTTGCGGTTTTAACTCAGGAGCAAATCAATGGCGCAATCTTTCCATTAGGTGACACAGTCAAGGATGATGTTCGAATAGAGGCACAGCGACGAGGATTATTTGTTGCCAACAAACCAGATAGTCATGACATTTGTTTTGTGCCATCTGGAGATAACGCAGGTTGGTTGCGTGAGCGATTGGGCTCAGAAGTTGGACCAATTGTTGATCAAAGTGGAAAAGAGTTAGGTCAGCACAATGGTGCCTACACCTACACAATCGGACAACGACGCGGCCTTAATCTAACTGTGCCAACTCCAAAGGGTGAACCAAGATATGTATTAAGCATTGAGCCAAAAACAAACACGGTTGTTGTTGGCACGCATGAAGCACTTGCTGTTAATAAAATTGTTGGCCAGCCACCAATTTGGTGTGGTCCAACACCTGAAATAAATAAGGTTTATAAAGGTTTTGCCCAAGTTAGGGCACATGGTGAGCCACTACCAACGCAGTATCGATTTGATGGCATACATTTAATTGCAGATCTAGATCAACCAGTATTTGGACTTGCAACTGGTCAGGCGCTAGTTATCTATGACAATGATCGGGTAGTAGGTTCTGCCACAATTTCGGAGACATTTTGATGTCTGATTCATCAAATAAGCAAATTCGCCACAAGATTCAAGAGTTATCAGAAGCAATTAAAGATCATCAATTTCAATACTATGTAAATGATAAGCCAAGTATTACCGATGCCGCCTTTGATAAATTATGGCAAGAGTTACTTGAACTAGAGAAAAAACATCCACAATTTAAATTAGCTGATTCACCAACCTCTGATGTAGGTGGCGGTTTTGCCACAGATTTTGGGCAGTATGACCATATAGAAAAAATGATGTCACTAGATAATGTATTTGATGCCGATGAGCTAAACACTTGGTTTGATCGAATTGAGAAAAGCGGGGCTAAAAACAGTTGGCTCTGTGAGGTTAAAGTAGATGGCTTAGCCATTAATTTACTTTATGAAAAAGGCAAGTTAACAAGAGCGCTGACTCGTGGCAATGGCACAACTGGTGAGGATGTAACTTTAAATATCAAAACCATCGACACAGTGCCGATGCAATTATCTGGCAAAACAATTCCAGAGCGCCTTGAGGTTCGTGGTGAAGTATTTTTTCCGCTCAAAGCATTTGATGAGTTAAATGATTCACTTGAGGAGGCAGGCAAACAACGCTTTGCTAATCCTAGAAATGCAGCAGCTGGTTCCCTTCGTCAAAAAGATCCCAAGGTAACGGCATCTAGGCCACTCGACCTAGTTGTGCATGGCATTGGCGCAGCCGATGGTATTTCTTTTGAACAACAAAGTAGTGCTTATGAATTGTTAAAGAGTTGGGGATTGCCAACTAGTAATAAGTTTAAAGTGGTTAATTCACGCAAAGAAGTTTTTACCTTCATCGATCAGTATGAAAAACACCGTCATGATGTTGAGCATGAGATTGATGGTGTTGTAATTAAGGTAAATGAGATTGCAGTTCAAAATGAGTTGGGCTTCACCAGCCGAGCACCTAAATGGGCGATCGCCTTTAAGTATCCACCAGAGGAGGTGACCACTAAGTTATTGGATATCAAAGTAAGTGTTGGTCGCACTGGTCGAGTTACCCCTTTTGCATTCATGGAGCCGGTCAAAGTTGCAGGTTCAACTGTTACAAATGCCACCTTGCATAATCAGGAAGAGATTATTCGCAAAGGTATTTTAATTGGCGACACAGTTTTAATTAGAAAAGCAGGAGATGTTATCCCTGAGGTATTAGGCCCAGTTATTGAGAAAAGAACTGGCAAAGAAAAAGCCTTCGTGATGCCCACTGTTTGTCCAGATTGCAAAAGTAAGTTACGGGCAATTACGCAAGGCGATGTTGATATTCGCTGTCCAAATAATCAATCTTGTCCAGCACAGTTAGTTGAACGACTTTTCTATATTGGCTCACGCAGTGCATTAGATATCGATGTTCTAGGTTATGAGGCCGCAGCGGCTCTGTTAGCAGATGGTTTAGTAAAGGATGAGGGTGATCTATTTGCACTAACAAAAGAAAAATTAGAAAAGTCTGATTTTTTTAAACGCAAAGATGGAAAAGAAAGCAAGATCATTGAGCGACTAGAAAAGGGATTGCTCTTGGCTAAGGATCGTCCACTTTGGAGAGTAATAGTTGCGTTATCAATTCGGCATATTGGGCCAGTTTCTGCAAAGGCCTTGGTCAACAAATTTGGCAGCATTGATGCAATCAAAAATGCTTCAATTGAGGAACTTTCTAAGACTGAAAGTGTGGGAAACATAGTTGCAGAATCAATTAAGGAGTGGTTCAAAGAACCGTGGCATCAGGTAATAATCACTAAATGGTCTAAAGCAGGCGTTCGAATGATGGAAGAAATTAAAGAATCTACAATCGAACAGAATCTTGTTGGACTAATAATTGTTGTTACAGGCTCATTTAAGGATTTCACACGAGAAGAAGCAAAAGAAGCCATTGAATCGCGGGGTGGAAAGGTTGCAGCTGCAGTTTCTAAAAACACTAATTTTGTAGTGGCAGGTGAAGCGGCAGGATCTAAATTACAAAAAGCGGAGGAATTAGGAGTTACGGTGCTGGATGAGGCGGGTTTTAAGTCGTTATTAGCGAAAGGGAAAGGCTAAACTGAGCACATGATTTTATTAAGTGAAGCAACTCGCGAACTCCCAGCCTCACCTGTTTTTTTCGGCTTACTTGCCTTTGGAATCTTATCCCTTCTTCTTTACTTAACACTTCGAATTGATCGGTAATAGAATCCAAAAAATCGCAATTGTTGGTGGCACCTTTGATCCAATTCATCTAGGTCATTTAAAGATCATCACAGAGATCGCCAAGAAATATGAAAAAGTAATTGTTATTCCTACTGGTGAGCCCTGGTTAAAAGCAGCAAAACCAATTGCAACCGGTGAGCAACGAGTTGCAATGGCCCAAACTGCAGTTAACTCACTTAACTTGGCAGATCAGGTTCAAGTTTCCGCGATTGAGGTAAAGCGCAAGGGACCAAGTTATGCAATTGATACGGTAAATGAGTTAAAACTAATATATCCAGATGCCGCCTTCACATTGGTGTTAGGCAGTGATGCCGCACTTAATCTACACAAATGGCATCGCAGTGATGAATTACAAAAATTAGTTGAAGTCTTAGTAGTAAAACGGCCATCTGTTGAAGTGAGTCATTTTCCTGAGATTCAAATCGATGCTCCCGATATCTCATCTACTGTAATTAGAGATAAGGTTGCGCATTCAAAGGAGATAGCAGAGCTAGTTCCGCCAACAATTGTTACATTTATTAAGGAGCACCACCTTTATGGCAGTCAGCGCTAAAACGATTGAGCTAACTAAGTTAGCTGCGCAAGCGTTGGCAGATAAGCTTGGTGAGGATATTTCGGCGATAGATCTCTCAGAACAATTAGTTCTTAATCAAGTTTTCTTAATTGCTACAGGAAATAATGAGCCACAGTTAGATGCGATGGCCGATGAAGTCCAGCGCAGACTTCGTGAGATCGGTGAAAAGCCGGCCCGTGTTGAAGGCACAGGGCAATGGATCTTGCTGGATTACAGCGACCTAGTTGTTCATATTCAAAGCAAAGAGTTGCGCTCTTATTACATGCTAGATCGACTTTGGAATGATTGCCCAAAAATTGAAGTAGCGGTTAAGTAGTTGCAATGAGTGAAACAAATTTAAAGGTTGTTATCTGGCGCCATGGCCAAACTGATTGGAACATTGAAAATCGTTTTCAAGGCCACAGTGATATTCCATTAAATAAAGTTGGTGAATACCAAGCCCGTGAGGCAGCAAAGGTTTTAGCTGGCCTAAAACCAGATCGAATTATTGCAAGTGATTTAATGCGAGCCAAGGCAACTGCGCAAGCACTTGCTGATTTAGTTGATTTAAAAGTTGAGATCAATCCACTGCTACGTGAGACAAATGGTGGCAAGTGGGAGGGAAAGACTGGTCCTGAGAATCGAATTGAAGATGGTGAGTACTTTGTAAAATGGATTGATGGCCATGATGAGCCAGCAGGTCATACTGGTGAGCGCCGAAGTGAGGTTGCGATGCGAGCGGTAAGTGTTGTTGAAAAAGAAACACTTAACTTTTCTGGAACCCTTGTTTTGGTAACGCATGGTGGTACTGCGCGTTGTTTACTTGGTTCAATACTTAAAATACCAATGCCGCAGTGGGGTGTGATCGGTGGTTTATCTAATGCTTGTTGGTCAGTGCTTGAACTTACAAAACATCATGGAGATTCACGTTGGTATTTGGCAGAACACAATGCAGGTTCATTACCTGAGCCTGTCTTTGGAGATGATGCAGTTAATTAGTTCATTTCTATATGTCAGTTCTTGGGGGTAGGTTCTCTCTATGGATAAATTTGCGGTCATCGATACTGAAACAACTGGTTTTGGAAAAACAGACAGAATTATTGAAATCGGGATCATTTTGGTGGATGGCAATGAAATTGTCCAAGAGTGGGAAACTCTCGTAAACCCTGAAAGAGATATCTCAAATTCAAATATTCACGGCATTAACTCCAATGCTGTTTCGTTAGCACCAACTTTTGAAGAGATAGCGGACGAAGTTTCTACGTTCTTAGACAGTAGAATTTTGGTCGCCCATAATTTACCGTTTGATCAGCGAATGCTTCAGATGGAAATGGATAGATTACAAAAATCTATTGATTTTGGCTTTGGCTTTTGTACTCTAAAGGCAACTGGAATGAAATTAGATGCTGCATGTGAGCATTTTGGAGTTATCAATTCGAATGCCCATCGCGCTTTAACGGACGCCCGAGCAACTGCGTTAATTTTGAACAAGGTTTTCGAGAAAAATTCAAAACTCTCTCCGGTGATATCCAAGGATACAAATTCCAAGAAAATTTCTAGAATAATTTCAAGAGCTGCAATAGATTCAAATTTCCAGAGTGGCCAACAAAACTTACGAAGAATAGCAAGAAACATTGAAGTTGAAGGTTTGACTGGGGAGATGCTGTCATATGTTGACGCGCTAACCTCCGTACTGAGTGATTTTGAGTTAACTAAAGACGAATCAAAAAATTTGAAAAATTGGGCTAACGAATTGGGATTATCCGAGAAACAAATTGCGGCGGCTAATTCTTATTTTGTAAACAATGTCGTAGGGGCTGCTCAGCGAGATAATTATATTTCCGAGTTGGAGTCAAAATTAATCGCTAAAGTCGCTGATTCACTAAATGTAGAAATATCCATAGAATCAAAAGTTCCAGTGGATGCTTCTGATTACATTCTACGAAAGGGAACAAGAGTTTGTTTCACAGGTAATGCTGCAGATAGCGATGGAAATCCAATACTTCGTGAAGAAATTGAACAATGGGCAATACAATACGAACTAATTCCCGTAAATAGTGTGACTAAAAAAAGCTGTGATTTGCTTGTTGCGGCGGACAAATCTTCGATGTCCGGCAAGACTAAGAAGGCAAGAGATTTCGGAATTAACGTTATTTCAGTCTCAGAGTTCCTAGGATTCATACTGAAGTAGTTTTGCCCGTATGTCTTTGGAGATGATGCAGTTAATTAGATAAGGTCAGCACTCAACACCTTGCCATTTATTTGGCAGATGGGGCTGTAGCGCAGCTGGTAGCGCACTTGCATGGCATGCAAGGGGTCAGGGGTTCGACTCCCCTCAGCTCCACGTAATTTTAATTAACTTAATTAAGCACGGGGGAGAGCACAGTGAATACGGTAACTATTCCAGATCGCTGGAGTGCTACCAATCTGCCTGATCTTTCTGGAAAAAAATTCTTGATAACAGGTGCAACTAGCGGCATTGGCTTAGCGGCTGCAACTGAGTTAGCCCGGCGAAATGCCAAAGTAATTATTACAGCGCGCAGTGCAAGTAAAGGCGCTGCGGCGGTAAAACAGATTGGACCAGGCTTAGTTGAAGTACTTGAACTGGATCTAACAGATTTAGCGTCGGTCAAAAAAGCTGCTGCATCAATTACCGGTGGCATTGATGTTTTGATTCTAAACGCCGGAGTTATGGCTACGCCATTTTCCAAGACAAAAGATAATTTTGAACTTCAAATGGGCACAAATCATCTAGGCCACTTCGCCTTTGCTGGCCTGCTTCATAAACAAGTACGTGAGCGAATTGTTACCGTCTCTAGCTTTGTGCACCGAATGGGCAATTTTGGTGATAACTCACAAAATGCGATTAAAGATATTTGCTTAGGAGTTGGAAAGTATCAACCATGGGCGGCTTATAGTGCTAGCAAGTTAGCAAATCTATTGTTCACAGCAGAGCTTGAGCGCCTTCGAATTAAAAATAATTGGAGCTTTATACCCATTGCAGTTCATCCTGGTTACTCGAATACTAATCTGCAAGGTGTGGCACCTGCCATGAAGGGTAATAAGTTAGAAGCACAAGTAATTGGTGGCATGAATAGTATTTTTGCGCAGAGTGCTGCTCGAGGCGCCCTACCAACATTATGTGCATCAGTTTTTCCAGATCTACTTGGCGGCTCATTCATTGGACCAAATGGTTTACTAGAGATGCGCGGCTTTCCTAAATTAACTCGTGCACGCGCTCTTGCTTATGATCAAACATTAGCTAAAAATCTTTGGCAGGTTAGTGAAGAGTTAACTGGAATTGTGTGGCCAAAAAATGCATGAAGCTTATGATTTTAAAGCCGTGCAGGATAAGTGGCTACCAATCTGGGACAAGTTACAACCATTTAAATCTGGCAGCAATGATGATGCTCGACCAAAAAAGTATGTATTGGATATGTTTCCTTATCCATCGGGTGATCTGCATATGGGACATGCCGAGGCGTATGCACTAGGTGATGTAATTGCACGGTACTGGGTGCAAAAAGGATTTAATGTCATGCATCCAATTGGTTGGGACGCATTTGGATTGCCAGCTGAAAATGCTGCGATTAAACGAGATGCTGATCCGCGCGAGTGGACCTATGAAAATATTGCGGTTCAAAAAGCATCGATGCGCAGATATGCATGTTCATTTGATTGGGATCGAACTCTTCATACCTGCGACCCCGAGTACTACAAATGGAATCAATGGTTGTTTTTACAGATGTATAACAAGGGCTTGGCATATCGAAAAGATTCTGCAGTTAATTGGTGTCCAGATTGCCAAACGGTATTGGCAAATGAGCAGGTAGTTGCTGGTCTTTGCGAAAGGTGCGATAACGCAGTAACAAAGAAGAAGTTAAATCAATGGTATTTAAAGATTACTGATTACGCCGATCGCCTGCTTGATGACATGGATCAATTAGAAGGTAAGTGGCCGGAAAAAGTCTTAACGATGCAGCGAAACTGGATCGGCAGATCAACTGGCGCTGAAGTTACATTTGAAGTTAAGGGTCGCACGGAGCCAATAACTGTTTACACAACTCGCCCAGATACATTATTTGGCGCCACTTTCATGGTGGTAGCTGCTGATAGCGCACTTGCTGCAGAGTTAGCAACTGGTACTGCGGTTGAGGGTGAGTTTAAAAAGTATTTAGAATCCGTAAAGGCTGCTTCAGATATTGATCGCCTAGCAACAGATCGACCAAAGAGTGGTGTGTTTTTAAATCGATTTGCAATAAATCCAGTAAATGGTGAAGAGATACAAATTTGGGCATCTGATTATGTACTTGCAGATTACGGAACTGGCGCAATCATGGCTGTTCCAGCACATGATCAACGAGATTTAGATTTCGCCCGTGCAATGAAGTTACCAGTTCGAGTAGTTATTGATACTGGTGAAGAGGATCCATCGATTTCTGGAATTGCTACTGCCGGAGATGGCAAGGTGATTAACTCAGGATCAATTACTGGATTAAACAAAGCAGATGCGATTACAAAGATTACGCAAGAGCTTGCCGCTAAAAAATTAGGAAAGGCTGCGCGCAACTACCGCTTGCGAGATTGGTTAATCTCTCGCCAGCGTTTTTGGGGAACGCCGATTCCAATTATTCACTGTGAAAAATGTGGTGAAGTTCCAGTTCCAGAGAGCCAACTTCCAGTGGAGCTACCAAGTGCGGCTGGTTTAGATTTAAAGCCTAAAGGTTCATCTCCACTAGGGGCAGCAAGTGATTGGGTAAATGTTTCTTGTCCAAAATGTAACGCACCTGCCAAACGTGATGCCGACACAATGGATACATTCTTTGACTCATCTTGGTACTACCTCCGCTACACATCAGTAAATAGAGATGATGTGGCATTTGATAAAAAGGCAGTTGAAACTTGGTTACCAGTAGATCAGTATGTTGGTGGGGTAACACATGCGATCTTGCACCTTTTGTACTCAAGATTTTTTACCAAGGTTTTGCATGATCTAGGCCATTTAAACTTCACCGAACCATTTACTAGATTGTTAAATCAAGGAATGGTGTTAATGGATGGCTCAGCGATGAGCAAGAGCCGAGGCAACTTAGTTAAATTATCAGATGAGCTAAACACACATGGCGTGGATGCGATTCGAGTAGCGCTGGTATTTGCCGGCCCGCCTGAGGATGACATTGATTGGTCAGATGTTTCACCGGCGGGCTCATTAAAGTTTTTAAACAGAGCCTGGCGAATTGCTGGTGATGTAAGCAGTAAAGCAGGAGTGAACTTTGAAACAGGTGATCTTGCATTACGCAAAGTAACTCATAAATCATTAAATGATATTTCTCTCGCTGTTGAATCCTTTAGATTTAATGTTTGTATCGCTCGAATGATGGAGTTAGTAAATGCAACTAGAAAAGCAATTGACTCCGGATGTGGTGGGGCAGACCCAGCCGTTCGTGAGGCGGCAGAGGTTATTGCAATTGCTTTATCTTTAGTTGCGCCATATACGGCTGAGGAAATGTGGCAGATATTAGGGCACGAACCGGCGATCGCAAATGCAGGCTGGCCAGTAGTTGATCCATCTCTGCTTACCGATGATTCAGTTGAGGTTGTGCTTCAGATAAATGGCAAAATTATTGATCGCCTAGATGTTTCACCAAGTATTTCCAAAGAGGATTTAGAGAAAGCGGCTCGGGCTAATGAAAAAATGGCGGCTGCATTATCTGGCGCTGACATCAAAAAAGCGATTGTGGTTGCGCCAAAGCTTGTGAATTTTGTAATTTAAGTCTAATAAAGATTGGTGGCAAATTCGGTGGGGTTAGTTTTAATTCAAGGAGCGGAAGCACTTTTAGCTGACCGCGCCATCTCCGAAATTCTTAGTGCAAGCGAACAAGCCACAGTCACCACACTTACTGCCGAAGAGGTTGAGCTCGGCACAATTACAGATTCACTCGCACCCTCTTTATTTGGTGATGCTCGGATAGTAGTTATCAAAGAGATACAGGATTTAACTGCAGAGTGCAGCGATGAGATTATTGAATATTTGGCTAACCCCGATGAATCCTTGAATTTAGTTTTATGGCATAAAGGTGGCGTAAAAGGGAAAGCACTTGTAGATAAAGTTAAGAAAGCTGGTGCTCAGTTAATTGCGGTCGAGGCGATTAAGAAAGATAGTGATAAGGCAGAGTTTGTTAGAAGTGAGTTTAAGCGACTTGGTAGAAAAATCTCTACAGAGGCGGTCCAAGCATTAATTGATTCATTAGGTAGTGATCTGCGAGAGCTAGGTGGAGCTTGTTCTCAATTAGCAAGTGATGTGGCAGCCGGTAAGTTAATTGATGAAAATGATGTTGCAGATTACCAACAAGGTCGGATTGAAACCACTGGTTATGATGTTGCAGATGCAGTTTTAGATGGCAAAACCGCACTTGCCTTAATCTCACTGCGAAATGCCATAAACACTGGAACGGATCCAGTATTAATTGTTAGCGCAATCGCAGCTTCAATTCGCACGATGGCAAAGGTTTCTGGCACCTCTCGCGGTTTAAAATCTTTTGATTTAGCATCACAGTTGGGTTTGCCACCTTGGCAGATTGATAAAGCTCGCCGGCAGTTAAGTGGCTGGAGTGAGAATGCCCTTGCTCGATCAGTAATTGTGCTGGCGCAAGCAGATGCTGATATCAAGGGCGCAGCAGCAGATCCGGCTTATGCGCTAGAGCGAGCAATAATCACCATAAGTACCGCCCGCGGAAGTAAGTAAATACGCTCAGTTTGAGCCTAATCGATGGCGCTGATACGATGCGCCTTCTGTAAAAATTAATTAAGTAAATTTCAAATGAAAAGGAACTCTATTCGTGGCAAATATTAAGTCGCAGATCAAGCGTATTCGCACCAATAACAAGGCGCAGGATCGCAACAAGGCGTACCGCTCAGCACTAAAGACAGCGATCCGTCGTTTCCGCGAAGCAATTACTGCTGGCGATAAGAGCAAGATCACCGCTGAACTTCGCGATGCATCACGTTCATTGGATATGGCTGTATCAAAGGGCGTTATCCATGCTAACCAAGCAGCAAACAAAAAGTCAGCGTTGGCTAAATTAGCTAACAAAGCTGGCGTACGTTAATTCGCCAACAAATTTAACGGCGTAAGGGCAAAGTAGCGATGCCTGCAATTGACTCGGCGAAAGCGCCGCAACCTGCTTCAACAAATCCAAATCAAATCCGCAATTTTTGCATTATTGCCCATATTGATCATGGTAAATCCACATTGGCAGATCGCATGCTCGGAATTACTGGTGTTGTCGAAGATCGCAATATGCGAGCCCAGTATTTAGATCGCATGGATATCGAGCGCGAACGCGGCATCACAATTAAGAGCCAAGCAGTTCGCCTGCCTTGGAAATCTGGAATTGATAATCAGGATTACATATTAAATATGATCGATACACCGGGGCACGTTGACTTTACGTATGAGGTATCGCGCTCGCTAGCTGCTTGTGAAGGTGCAATTTTGTTGGTGGATTGTGCGCAAGGAATTGAAGCGCAAACACTGGCAAACCTTTATTTAGCAATGGAAAATAATTTAACAATCATTCCAGTATTAAATAAGATTGATTTACCAGCAGCGCAACCAGAAAAATTTGCAGTTGAATTAGCAAAATTAATTGGCTGCCAGCCAGAAGATTGCCTTCGCGTTTCAGGTAAAACTGGTGATGGCGTGCTTGAGTTACTTGATCAAATTGTGAAGCAAATTCCAGCACCGACTGGTGATCCCAAAGCACCAACTAGAGCCTTAATTTTCGACTCAGTTTATGATCTTTATCGAGGTGTTGTTACCTACGTTCGAGTAGTTGATGGACACCTTTCACCTCGTGATCAGATACAAATGTTTTCAACTGGCGTAAGACATGAGATGTTAGAAGTTGGTGTGATTTCACCAGAGCCGATTGCAAGTAAGGGATTAGGCGTTGGTGAGGTTGGCTACTTAATCACTGGCGTAAAAGATGTCCGCCAATCACGAGTTGGTGACACGGTTACTACTTACAACAACCCAACAACCAATCCACTTGCTGGCTATAAAGATCCTAAGCCGATGGTTTTCTCTGGCTTATTTCCAATTGATGGCGCTGAATACCCAATGTTGCGCGAGGCGCTAGATAAATTGCAGTTAAATGATGCAGCCTTAGTTTTTGAGCCAGAGTCATCAACCGCACTTGGATTTGGATTTCGTTGTGGTTTTCTTGGACTTTTGCATATGGAGATTGTGCGCGAGCGATTAGAGCGTGAGGCTGGTTTAACTTTAATTTCAACAGCGCCCAGTGTGGTGTACAACGTGAGCTTAGATAACGGTGAAAAATTACTTGTTACTAACCCATCTGAGTATCCAGATGGAAAAATCTCAGAAGTAATGGAGCCAGTAGTTCGTGCCACAATTTTATCTCCGGTTGAATTTATCGGAAGCATCATGGAGCTTTGTCAGCAACGCCGGGGAATCTTAAAAGGCATGGATTACTTATCTGAGGATCGCGTTGAGATTCGCTATACCTTGCCACTTGCTGAAATTGTCTTTGACTTCTTTGATAATTTGAAATCTAGAACTCGTGGTTACGCATCATTGGATTATGAACCAACCGGTGAAGAAGCTGCTGATTTAGTGAAGGTAGACATTTTGCTGCAGGGTGAGAAGGTAGATGCATTTAGTCAGATTGTGCACCGCGACAAGGCTTATGCTTACGGTGTAATGATGACCGAGAAGCTGCGAGAGTTAATTCCACGGCAGCAGTTTGAAGTTCCGATCCAGGCAGCAATTGGCGCAAAAATTATTGCTCGCGAAAACATCAGAGCGATCCGTAAAGATGTTTTGGCTAAGTGTTATGGCGGAGATATCACTCGTAAACGTAAATTACTTGAGAAGCAAAAAGAAGGTAAGAAGCGGATGAAGATGGTTGGGCGAGTTGAGGTGCCACAAGAGGCATTTATTGCAGCGCTAACAACTGATTCAGATAAGGCTAAAGAAAAGTAAGTTGATGGACTGCCGAGGTAATCCCTGTAGTAAATATGCCGAGTTAATAGGCCAAACTAATGAATAAGAGAGTTATTGGATTCATATCAAATTTATCTATTCTGATTTCTCTTGCCTCACTCCCTGCACACTCTGCAACCAAAGCAGGTGCCAAATGCACAAAGATCGGAATTAAATCAGTAGTAGGCGAAAAAACCTTCACTTGCATTAAATCAGGCAAGAAATTAATCTGGAATAAAGGGGCTCTGATAAATCCAAAACCTAGTCCCGCGCCTTATCAGGATTCAACCTCAGTAAAAATAGACTCCATCCGAAACGATGCTATAAAAAACTCTTCAACGGATTCCTCCTCTCACGTCTTTATTTTTCAAAATGGAGCCAGCCAGGAAATCGAAAGTAAAACCAAGCGGAGTTTGTTAAATGCAGTACCGATTTACAATAAATTGGGATTTAACACGACCGATAGTTTGATTCTCGTTGCCAGGGATATGGATTGGTTAAAGACGGAACTGGGGAATAATAATTGTTTTAACCCAAATCCAATTCCTGATAGACCAGGTTTCTATTTTGGAGGAAGAACTTGTAAGAATGGAAATGGGGCTGTTACGAGTTATCACTGGGAGAGTGAAAAATTTAGTGATGGATTAGATGGTCTTTATTTCAATCACGTCATCCCTCATGAATACTTCCATCAAATTCAACAACAATTAATTTCCTATCGTGGAGGTGAGTACCCAAAGTGGTTTTGGGAAGGTTCAGCACAATTCTTTACCAATCAAGCATGGACAACTTGGAATCCAAAGCGAACTTATATTGAGTGGTACAACTATTGGTGGGGAGATTTACGTCCTGATCTTGGTCCGACTGCTTGTAAGAATGCAACCATTGATTACATGTCTGATCCAAGCAATAGCGGAACAGAGAGTGTCTGCGCATATAGTAAAGGCCAATTAATTGTGGAGTACTTGGTTTCTAAATATGGCTTGGATAAATATAGATCTTTGTACACTTCAAATATGGACCCAAACTGGAGAAACTTTAAAATTGTGTTCAGACAGGTTACTGGTGAAGAACTTTCTGATTTTTATATTGAGGCTCAAGAATTTATGACAAAAAGAGGCTGGTGAACCTGCCAGCTGCGTTCTACGAAATAGAGCTGGACAAATGACATTAGGTCAGGCCTGAGTTTGATACATGGATATTGTTTACAAGATTAAGAGAGGATAACTACTACAGTGAATCTTTCATTTTACATTCACATTCCATACTGCGTAAAACGTTGTGGTTACTGTGACTTTAATACTTACACTCCAGCCGAATTACAAATTTCTGACGGACTTTCTCAAATCTCTAACTCCTATATTGATTTAGTTATCGAAGAGATCCAGCAAGCTAAATTGGCAGTTGGTGAAGCTACTGTGCCCACAATTTTCTTTGGTGGCGGAACTCCCTCATTAATGGAGGCAGCTGATATTGCTCGGGTAATTACAAAGATTAAAAACTCTTTTACCTTAAGGGATGATTGTGAAATTACATTAGAGACCAACCCCGATACGGTGGACAAGCAGAAGTTGGCTGCCTTTAAGGCTGCTGGGATCAATCGAATATCTATTGGAATGCAATCAGCGGTAGATCATGTGTTAAAAACTTTAGATCGCACTCATAACCCACAGAACTTGTCGCAGGTTACAAAATGGGCAAGTGAGGTTGGATTTGAAGACATTTCAGTTGATTTAATTTACGGAACCCCCGGTGAATCTTTAGCGGATTGGCAGTTAAGTATTGATGCAGCCCTAGCGCTACCAATTAATCACATCAGTGCTTATGCCTTGATTGTGGAGGATGGCACAAAACTTGCCAACGCGATTAAACGTGGTGAGATTGAAAATATAGATGATGATCTAATGGCACAAAAGTATTTATTAGCAGATCAAGCCTTCATAGCAGCTGGGTTTACTTGGTATGAGTTAAGTAATTGGAGTAAATCAGGTGGGCAGAGTGAGCACAATATAGCCTACTGGATGAATAAAAACTGGTGGGGTGTTGGTCCAGGTGCTCATTCACATTTAAATGGCTTGCGCTGGTGGAATGTAAAGCATCCTAATTTATATAAAACTAAAATTTTAGGAAATGAATCACCAAAATTGGATCAAGAGATATTAGAGCCAATGCAGATTGAAAGTGAGCGATTAATGCTTTCAATTAGATTACCAAGTGGCATCAGTAAGGATTCACTATCAATTGAGCAAGTTAAGACCCTTGAGCCATATTTAGAAAGTGGTGCATTAGATCTACATAAATGGGGCGCTGGAAGTGTGAGTTTGAGTTTAACTGGGCGATTAATTGCAGATCGGATCGTGCGTGAAATACTTTTGTAGTAGCGTGGCCTAATGATTTACAACATTATCTCTGGTCTCTTAGCGGTAATATTTTTAATCTCCGGCTTAAGTAAAATCTCTGGCAGCAATGCCGGCCTATCTGGCACCCGAGATGTTGGAATTAATGATCTCTTGGCTAGGTTAATCGGTGTCGTTGAAGCAGTTGCCGCACTTGGATTAATTTGGGGTTTGAAAAATCCAAGTGATTCAATTGGTTGGTATGCGGCTGTGACCTTGTGGATCGCAATGGGAGTTGCCATATTTGCTCACTTTAGAGCGGAGAAGTTAAAGACAGCATTTCCAGCATTTCTACTATTATTTTTAACAACAGTCTTGATGGTAATTAAATAAGTATGCAACATCGGCAATTAGCAATTTTGCGAGCGATCGTTGAAGATTATGTTGCAACAGAGGAACCAGTTGGTTCTAAGAGCTTGGCATCTAGACACGGTCTGGGTGTTTCACCTGCAACGATTCGAAATGAGATGGCGGTATTAGAAGAGGCTGGCTTAATTACACAACCACATACCAGCGCTGGTCGAATTCCAACCAATAAAGGTTATCGAGTATTTGTAGATAAGTTAGCTGCAGTAAAACCATTATCTGGAGCAGAGCGGAAAGCGATTGAAACCTTTTTAGATGGCGCATCAGATTTAGATGATGTGATCTCTCGGACCGTTCGATTACTAGCCCAAGTCACTAAGCAGGTAGCAGTTGTTCAGTACCCATCTATGACTAGAGCAAAAGTAAGACATATTGAATTAGTGCTTCTTGCGCCAACTAGAGTAATGATGGTTTTAATTACCGATGCTGGTCGTGTTGAGCAGCGAATGATTGAACTTCCATTTGATACAACGGATTTAGCCCTTTCAGATTTACACAAGAAAATTAATTCACTAGTTGCCAACCAATCTTTGGCAAATGTGGCGAGCAAGATAGAAGGCCTTGCTGCTAATTTGCGAGGAAATGAGCGCGCTAATGGTGTAACAATTATGGCGACCTTAATTGAGATGGCAGTTGAGCATCCAGAGGAGAGAGTTGTTTTAGCTGGTACCTCTAACTTGGCAAGGGCTAACCAAGATTTAACTCAAAGCATGCACCCAATTTTGGAGGCACTGGAGGAGCAGGTTGTTCTGCTTCGCCTCTTATCTGACTCTGACTCGTCGGTAAAAGTTTTAATTGGTGAGGAACAAAATGAGAAGTCGCTGCGTTCTACCAGTTTAGTAAGTGTTGGATATGGAGATTTAGGTGCAATGGGAATTATTGGACCAACCCGCATGGATTACACCGCATCAATGAGCGCTGTTAATGCAGTGGCTAACTATGTGGGTAGATTTTTAGTGGAGAATAAATAGTGGCAGATCTTTATCAAACATTAGGCGTTGATCGCGATGCCAGCTTTGATGACATTAAAAAAGCTTACCGACAATTAGCGCGCACACTTCATCCAGATGTTAATCCTGATCCAGCGATGGCTGAGAAATTTAAAGAGATTACTGCTGCGTATGAAGTACTTAGCGATCCGGACAAAAGACAAAATTATGATATTGGTGGAAGTGGTTTTGGTGGCTTTGGCGGTGGTAATGCCAACTTTGGCTTTGGCGACATTATGGATGCATTTTTCGGTGGCGGCGGCCAACGTGGTCCAAGGCCGAGAACTCGCGCGGGACAAGATGCCTTAATTCGAGTTGAAGTTGATTTAATGGAGGCAACCTTTGGTTGCGATCGTGATTTAAATATAGAAACTGCAATTGCGTGCAGCAAATGTACTGGCACAGGATGTGCAAATAACAGTAAGCCAAGTACTTGCCAAATATGTAAGGGAAGAGGTGAGACGCAACAGGTTGCGCGCTCCATTCTTGGTCAGGTTATGACATCTCGTCCTTGCAATAATTGTGGTGGCTTTGGTTCGGTAATTACAGATCCTTGCACTGAGTGCGCTGGTGATGGTCGAGTTAGATCGCGCAAAAGTATTCCAGTAAAGATTCCAGCTGGTGTTGAAACTGGAAATCGAATTCAATTATCTGGTCAGGGCGAGGTTGGTCCAGGTGGCGGTCCAGCTGGAGATCTATATGTTGAAATTGTTGAACTAGCCCACGAGTTCTTAGTTCGAGAGCAAAGCAATCTTCATATCTCAATTGCAATTCCATTTACATCAGCTGCAACTGGTACAACGGTAAAGATTCCAACCCTAGATGGTGAGCAAGAGCTAGAGATAAAAGAGGGTACTAACAGTGGCGCAACTGTTACCTTAAAAGGATTAGGTGTAACAAAGCTTCGTGGAACTGGGCGCGGTGATTTAATTGCACATATTGATGTACAAACTCCAAGTAAATTAAACAAGGAGCAAACAGAATTGTTAAAGAAATTCGCTCAACTACGTGGTGATTCATCAGATAAAGTTTTGGTACACACACATAAGGATGAAGGCTTCTTTGGGCGCGTGCGAAACGCTTTCCGCTGATGCTCTCCCTATTTTTTGTTGAGGAGTTAGCACCTGGTAAAACACAGGAGCTAAGTGGGGATGAGGGTCATCACGCAGTCTCAGTGATGCGACTTCAAATCGGTGAGCAAATAAAGATTGCGGATAATTCAGGTAATTGGGTAAGTGGTGGGATCACAGAAATCAATAAAAAAAGTTTGAAAATTGAGGTAAGTGATCGTGGCAGCGCGCGGGCCTTACTACCTGAGCTAATTGTTGTTCAGGCGGTTACAAAAGCTGATCGCAACAAGGAGATGCTTGAGTTACTTACGGTTGCTGGTGCTGATCAGATAATTCCATGGCAGGCAGAGCGCTGCATAAGTAAATGGCAGAGTGATTCGGCGAGTAAGTGGTTGGTTGCCATTAAAGAGGCGGCTAAGCAATCGCGTCGAGTTAAATTACCAGTTCTAAGTGATGAAGTATCTACTAATCAACTAGTTAAATTGTTTAATCCTGATGATCAAATCATCATTTTGCATGAGGCAGCGCAGGCTGGGATTTCAACTTTTGAATTTCGTGCTGATACGAAGCGAATTTTTATTATTATTGGTCCAGAAGGTGGCATCTCTGAAAATGAAATGACACAGTTACTTTCGGCAAATGGTGTAATGCTTCAATTGGGAGGCAATGTATTACGTTCAGCTCATGCTGGCTTTGCGGCTCTTTCTGCAGTTGCAACCTTGATTGGGCGTTGGTAATCATGAGCGATCAAAATTGTTTATTTTGCAAGATAGTATCCGGCCAGATTCCTGCAACAATTATTGAAAAAAATGATCGAGTTACTGCATTTAATGACATCACGCCCCAGGCCCCGATCCATGTATTGGTCATTCCAAATCAACATTTCACCACGATGGCGCAGGTAGCCAAAAATGACCTAAAGCTTGTTGGTGAGATTATTGAGATGGCAGATAAGCTGGCAAAACAGCTAGGGGTGCAAAGTTATCGAACCAATATAAACACCGGCGCAGATGCGGGGCAATCAGTTTTTCACGCTCATTTACATCTTCTTGGTGGGCGTGCTTTCGCATGGCCGCCCGGTTAAATATAGAATTATCTGCAATGGACCCCAGAGTTATTAAATTACCAGCTGCCTTTTCCATGGTGGCATTAGTCGGCCCAAATGATTCTTACTTTCGAATTCTAGAAAATCGTTTTCCAGATCTTGCAATTACCATCCGAGGTAATGAGATTTATGTAAAGGGTGAAGAGTCACAGAGCAAGCAATTTAGTGAGTTGGTCGAAGAGCTAATTGCGATCCTACGCGGTGGTCAAAATTTGAGTGAGGATATGGTCACTCGTTCAGTTTCAATGATTAAACATGATCCAGCTCAACATCCAGCAGAGGTTTTAACCTTAAACATTTTGAGCAATCGTGGTAAAACAATTAGGCCAAAGACTGCAAATCAAAAGAAATATGTAGATGCAATAGATTTAAACACTATAACTTTTGGAATTGGCCCAGCTGGATCTGGAAAAACATATTTAGCGATGGCCAAAGCGATTCAAGCGTTGCAATCTAAGCAAGTAAATAGAATCATTTTAACTAGGCCAGCCGTTGAAGCGGGCGAGCATCTAGGCTTCTTACCTGGATCGCTAAATGAAAAAATTGATCCATACCTTCGTCCGTTATTTGATGCGTTGCATGACATGCTTGATCAAGATGCTATTCCAAGATTGATGAGTACCGGTGTGATTGAAGTGGCCCCACTTGCTTATATGCGCGGTCGAACCTTAAATGATGCATTCATTATTTTAGATGAGGCCCAAAATACGACACCAGAGCAGATGAAGATGTTTTTAACCAGACTTGGATTTGGTTCAAAAATGGTAGTTACTGGTGATACAACTCAGGTAGATCTTCCAAATCATGCAAAGTCAGGTTTGAAAGTAGTCCAGGATATTTTGGCAGATGTTGAAGATATCTCCTTTATGCATTTAACAGCGGAGGATGTAGTTCGAAATAGATTAGTTGGAGACATTGTTACCGCTTATGGTGCCTGGGATGAGAATCTTGCTAAGACCACCTTTCCAATTCGTAGTGAGAAGCGGTGATCTGCAATAAAAATTGAATTAGAAAATATTTCTGATTACAAATGCGATGAGACCGGCTTGATATCTGTAGCAGATTTCACGCTTAACAAAATGGGAGTACACCCAGATTGTGAGTTAAATATTCGCTTAGTAAATGAGGCCGAAATTACGGAACTGCATATCAAATGGATGGATCTACCTGGCCCTACAGATGTGCTCTCATTTCCAATGGATGAAGTAAAACCAAATTCAAAGGCGGATGGACCAGCAATTGTGGGCGACATTGTTTTGTGTCCGGCCTTTGCTGAAAAAAATGAGAAACAATCATTAGCTAAAGAGCTAGAACTTCTTACCGTGCATGGAGTTCTTCATTTGTTAGGTTTTGATCATGCCGATTTAGATCAAGAGCAGGCGATGTTTGAGCTGCAAGAGGATCTACTAAGTAAGTGGCGGGCAAGTGCATGACACTAATTAATTTACTTCTTATTATCTCTCTATTGCTCTTTGCTGGCTTCTTAGCTGGAAGTGAGTCAGCGTTAACATCCCTATCTCGGGTATTGATTGAGGAAATTGTTGAAAGCAAACCCGGATATGCAAAACGTTTTCAGCGTCTATTAGAAAATCCAGCCAGGTACTTAAATGTTTTGCTACTGGTTCGAAAAGGTTGTGAGTTAACTGCAACGGTTTTAGTGGCAGATTATGCAATTACCGGTGAGGAAAGTAACTTCCTAGTTTTGGCTAGCGTGGTATTAATAATGCTTGCCATTTCCTATGTGGTAGTTGGAGTCGGACCACGTACTTTAGGAAAACAACATGCATTAAGTTGGGCAAGGCCTGCTGTTCTAACTGCTGATTTACTAGCTAAATTACTTGGCCCATTAACCAATCTTTTAATATTAATTGGAAATGCGCTAACACCTGGACGTGGCTTTAAGTCTGGCCCTTTTGCAAGTGAAGCTGAGTTTCGCGATCTAGTTGATCAAGCAAGTGAAAGTGGCTTTGTAGAAGAGTCAGAGCGCGAGATGATCCACTCGGTCTTTGATTTAGGTGAAACTTTAGTTCGTGAATTAATGGTGCCGCGCACTGAAATGGTTTGGATTGAATCTGGTAAAACTTTGCGCCAAGGTTTATCACTTGCATTGCGATCTGGTTTTACCCGTATCCCTGTGATCTCAGAAAATCTAGATAATGTAATTGGTATTGCCTACGTTAAGGATTTAGCCAAGCGCGTTCATGAGCACCACGAGGCAGAGCAAAATGAGAATGTTGAAGAGCATTTACGTAAGGCAACTTTTGTGCCAGAAACGAAAACGGCTGCAGATTTATTGAAAGAGATGCAGTCAGATCAAATCCATATGGCGATTGTGGTTGATGAGTACGGTGGAACCGCTGGTTTGATTACGATCGAAGATATTTTAGAGGAGATCGTTGGTGAAATCGCTGATGAGTATGATGATGATGAAACTGAGGAGATTGAGTGGCTTTCAGAAGATCGAGCACGTATCTCAACTCGATTACATGTAGAGGATTTTGCGCAGGAGTTTAAGAGTGAGTTTTCATCGGAAGAGGTTGCAGATGTTGACACCATTGGTGGCTTAATCGCTAAACATCTTGGCCGAGTACCAATTCCGGGCAGCACAATTACCGTGCCGGGCTGGAAGTTAACAGCGGAGCGACCAGCTGGTAGAAGGCACCGAATAATTACCGTCTTAGCGGAGCGAGTTACGCAGGTAAGTGAAGTGAGCGATCACTTATAGAATTAATGCATGCGCATAGTTAGATTCTCCGCTCCGCCTGAATTAGGAGTGGGAAGTGATCCCTTATTTGGCCTACTAAATGAGTCAGATTCAATTTTAATTTTAAAAGGTGATCCAATTTACGCTGGAATTACGCCAATTGATAAGACTCTAAATTTGGCTGATGTGCGATTGCTGGCACCTGTAATTCCGCGCAGCAAGGTTGTTTGTATTGGCAAAAATTATGCCGATCACGCTGCTGAAATGGATTCGGTTGTGCCGGATGAACCAATAATTTTTATTAAACCAAATACGGCAGTAATTGGACCCAATGATGTTATTCAATGGCCCAGAATGAGTGAGCGAGTAGATTTTGAGGCAGAGCTAGCAATTGTGATTGGTCGAATTTGTAAAGAGGTGCCAGCTGCAAAAGCTAATGATGTTATTTTTGGCTACACCTTAGCTAATGATGTGACGGCTCGTGATCTACAGAAAAAGGATGGTCAGTGGAGTAGAGCAAAAGGCTTTGATACTTTTTGCCCACTTGGTCCTTGGATTGAAACAGAGTTCACACCGGGTGCGCAACAAATAACTGCAACTTTAAATGGTGAGATTAAACAATCTGCAACGTTAGATTTAATGATCTTTAAAATCCCACAGATCATCGAGTTTGTAACCAATGTAATGACCTTGCTGCCTGGAGATGTAATTCTTACCGGCACGCCCGCTGGAATTGCGCCAATGCCAGCGGGATCAACTATTACCGTGGCGATAGATGGACTTGGAGCATTAACGAATAAGGTTTCATCCCGTGGCTAATCTAAATAACCAAAAACAGGTACGAGTGCGCTTTGCACCCTCGCCAACTGGTGATCTGCATGTTGGAAATATTCGCACCGCTTTATTTGATTGGGCATATGCTCGCCATACAAATGGAAAACTAATTTTTAGAATAGAAGACACTGATCGAGAGCGCGTTACAGATGAGTACATTCAAGCAGCTATTGATACTTTAAAGTGGCTTGGTTTAAATTGGGATGAGGGTCCAGAAGTTGGCGGCGAATTCGGACCGTATCTACAATCGCAGCGACTTGATATTTACGCCGAATGGGCGCAAAAGTTTTTAGATAATGGTGATGCTTATCATTGTTACTGCAGTGGGGAAGAGCTCGAAGAGCGCAGACAAGTGCAGATGAAAAATAATCAAGCACCTGGTTATGACGGAAAGTGCAGAGATCTTTCAAATACTCAAATCGATGAGTACAAGGCTCAGGCAAGAAAACCAGTTGTACGTATGCGAATGCCACAAGGTGAAACTGTTTTTACAGATGCAATTCGCGGCGAAGTTAAGTTTGAGCATTTATACGTACCAGATTTTGTTTTAGCGCGCGCCGACGGTTCACCACTTTATACATTGGCAGTTGCCGTAGATGATGTCATGATGAAAATAACCCACGTATTACGTGGTGAGGATTTACTTTCTTCAACGCCAAGGCAGATTAGGGTTTATCAAGCCATGGGTGTTTCAGAAAATGATTACCCAATTTTTGCCCACCTACCATTTGTAATGGGTCAAGATAATGCCAAGCTATCTAAGCGAAATGGTGAGGTATCAATTGCTTGGTATCGAGAGCGTGGATTTTTGCCTGAGGCAATCTGTAATTACCTAGCTCTTCTTGGCTGGTCACCAGGAGATGATAAAGAGAACATTACGATGCAAGAATTAGTTGATCTATTCACAGTTGAGCGAGTAAATAGCAGTCCAGCAAGATTTGATATGAAAAAGCTAGAGGCAATTAACGGTGACAAGATTCGCGCATTATCGCCAGATCAATTCTTGCATTGGGCGATGCCATTTTTAACGCAGGCAAAGGTAATTACTGGAACGGCGCAGGAGATTGAACTAGTTAAAGCGGCATTACCAATAATTCAAGAGCGGATTGTGACACTTGCTGAAATTCCAGCCATGCTTAACTTCTTATTTGTAAAGGAGTTTAAAGTAGATGAAGCGGAGCAACCTAAATTAGCTGAAGATGCCTCACAGCAGATTCTTAAGCGCTCATTGGCAGAACTTGAATCATTAGCCACTTGGGATCACGCCAGCATCGAAGCGATTTTGCGAAAGGTGTTAATTGAGGAGTTGGGACTGAAGCCACGTATTGCCTTTAGCGCGCTTCGAATAGCAGTTACCGGCTCGCATATATCACCGCCATTATTTGAATCTATGGAGTTACTTGGCAAGGTGGGATCAATTAGTAGAATCAAATCCGCAATTCGCGCATAAGATTTCTACTTCAATACTTGGTCGGGTATTCTTTCCCAGGTATTAAACAATTTATTGGGGTATGGGGTAATTGGCAGCCCAGCTGATTCTGGTTCAGCTTGTCTAGGTTCGAGTCCTGGTACCCCAGCGATAAAACTTAATATGCACGGCTCCGTCGTCTAGTGGCCTAGGACTCTGGCTTCTCAAGCCAGCTACGAGGGTTCGAATCCCTTCGGAGCTACAACTTTTGCCTTTTGTTTAATAGCTATTTGATAGCTAAAGATTTAGATAACTTATTTGCAGTTGCAACTACAGATGCTGCATGCATGCGACCTGGTTGGCGACTTAAACGCTCAATTGGTCCACTGATACTAACTGCTGCAATAACTTTATTGTTTGGTCCACGAACTGGCGCTGAAACAGATGCAACTCCAGCTTCGCGTTCACCAATTGATTGCGCCCAGCCCCGACGACGAATTGCGGCAAGATTTACTGCGTTAAATTTTGCGCCAACTAAACCGCGATGTAATTTATCTGGCTCCTCCCATGCCATCAGGATTTGCGCGCCAGAGCCAGCTGCCATTGTTAATGTTGTTCCAACTGGAACAGAATCACGTAATCCACTTAGGCGCTCAGCGGTTGCAACACAGATTCGAGAATCTCCTTGGCGGCGATATAACTGGGCACTTTCACCAGTTGCATCCCGCAGTGCAATAAGCGCTGGCGCTGCTAAAACCAATAATCTATCTTCACCAGCGGCTGAAGCTAACTCGGCAGACCGCGCACCTAATATAAATCGACCAGAAAAATCGCGGCTAACTAATCTATGAAACTCAAGTGCGACCGCTAACCGGTGCGCAGTAGGACGTGCGATACCAGTTGCTGAAACTAATTCGCTAAGTGATCTTGGTCCCGCTTCTAGCGCAGCCATGATGGATAGCGCTTTGTCTAAGACGCCAACCCCGCTATTCTTTCTGTCCACACTCTGATAATGCCATCTCACTTATTGAGAAGCAAATTTCAGGGAGTCTGATTAAAGTTCTTAATTAGTGAAGGAGTAAGTTAAGTAAATGGGAAAGACATTAGCTGAAAAAATTTGGGCTGAGCATATTGTCTCTGCCACTGCCAATGAGCCCGATTTACTTTATATCGACCTTCATTTAATTCATGAGGTAACAAGTCCGCAGGCATTTGATGGACTTCGCTTGGCTAATCGCAAAGTGCGCCGCCCTGATTTAACTATTGCAACTGAAGATCACAATGTGCCGACCCTAAATATTGATAAACCAATTGCAGATCCAGTATCTAAATTGCAGGTAGATACATTACGTAAAAATTGTGCCGAGTTTGGAGTGCGCCTGCATTCATTAGGTGATATCGATCAAGGAATTGTCCACGTAGTTGGTCCACAACTTGGAATTACTCAACCTGGTATGACAATTGTTTGTGGAGATTCTCATACATCAACGCATGGCGCATTTGGTGCGCTAGCTTTTGGTATTGGCACCAGCGAGGTAGAGCATGTGTTAGCTACTCAAACCTTGCCACTGATTAGACCAAAAACTATGGCGATTAATGTTGAGGGAAGTTTGAAGCCAGGTGTAACTAGCAAAGATATTATTTTGGCAGTTATTGCAAAGATTGGTACTGGTGGCGGCCAGGGATATATTTTGGAGTACCGTGGAAGTGCAATTCGCGCTCTATCAATGGAAGCTCGCATGACTATTTGTAATATGTCGATTGAGGCCGGCGCCCGTGCAGGTTTAATTGCGCCAGATCAAACCACTTTTGATTATGTTAAAGGTAAAGCTCATGCACCAGAAGGTGCTGATTGGGATGCCGCGTTGGCATATTGGAAGACTTTAACAACGGATGCCGATGCAAAATTTGATGTTGAGGTTAATTTAAATGCTGATGAGTTAGCACCCTTTGTAACTTGGGGAACTAATCCTGGTCAAGGTTTACCGCTATCGGCATCAGTTCCAAATCCAGCAGATATTGCTAATGCCGAAGATCGCGGCGCAGCAGAGCGAGCACTCGAGTACATGGGCTTAACAGCTGGCACACCACTTAAAGATATTAAGGTGGACACTGTATTTCTGGGCTCTTGCACAAATGGTCGCATTGAAGATCTGCGTTCTGCCGCTGATGTATTAAAGGGTAAGAAAATTGCCAGCTCACTTAGATTATTAGTTGTTCCTGGATCTGCCCGCGTTAGATTACAAGCTGAAGCAGAGGGTCTAGATAAAGTCTTTTTAGATGCTGGTGCTGAGTGGCGAAGTGCTGGCTGCTCAATGTGTTTAGGCATGAATCCTGATCAATTAACTGTTGGTGAGCGCGCAGCATCAACTAGCAATCGAAACTTTGAGGGCCGCCAAGGTAAAGGCGGGCGAACACACCTAGTAAGTCCATTAGTTGCAGCAGCAACTGCAATTAAAGGCACTCTGGCTTCACCGGCGGATTTATAAATGGATAAGTTCACTAAGCATTCCGGTAGCGCACTACCGCTTCGTCGCAGCAACGTTGATACCGACCAGATAATTCCAGCGGTATATCTAAAGCGGATCACAAAAAGTGGTTTTGAAGATGGGCTATTTGGTGCTTGGCGCAATGACCCTGAGTTTGTGTTAAATCAGGTGCAATACAAGGGCGCAACGATTTTGGTAGCAGGCCCTGATTTTGGAACTGGCTCATCCCGGGAGCATGCGGTTTGGGCGCTGCAAAATTATGGATTTAAGGTTGTCTTATCTAGCCGCTTTGCCGATATCTTCCGAGGCAACTCCCAAAAAGCTGGGCTATTAACGGTGATTTTGCCGCAGGATGAGATTGAAAAGATTTGGCAGATCATCGAAGCAAAGCCAGAGACTCAAATAACTGCTGACCTTGAGAGCAAAACTATCTCCTATGAAGGCGTGAGTTTAAATTTTGAGATCGATGATTACACCCGTTGGCGCTTAATCGAGGGGCTAGATGACATCGGATTAACCTTTACTAAAATTGATAAGGTTGCTGAATTTGAATCAAAAAGAGCGATTTTTAAGCCTAAAACACTGCCAATCAAGTAGCACCAACTCTAAAGTAATTATTTAGAGTTTTTAAAAAGTTAAAGATTGTTCGTTAAAACCCTTAATTTTCACTACTTTTTAGCGGTATGTATCAATATTTTAACTGCGACACACCGAATTGGATGTCAACCAAATTTTTGCTCACCCCTTAGATTAACCCTCAGTTAAGCAAATGCTTAATTTTTACACGTAAATAAGGGGATTTCATGAACAAAGCCCAGTTCATTGCTTACTTGGCACCACAATTTGGTGACAGTAAGAAAGAAGCTGCTCGCGCAGTTGAAGTTGTATTTGATGCGATCGTTCGCAACATCTCAAAAGGTGAAGATGTAATGATCAATGATTTCGGTAAGTTTAAGAAGGTTGACCGTCCAGCACGTAAGGGCCGTAACCCATTTACCGGTGAAACAATTCAAATTAAAGCAAGCAAGAAGGTTCGCTTCCTTGCAGCAAAAGGTTTGAAAGATGTTATTTCTGGCGCAAAGAAGTTGGGCGCAGCACCTGTTGCACCTGCTAAAGCTGCTCCAGCAAAAGCGACTAAAGCAAGCAAGCCTGCAAAGGCAAAGAAGGTAAGCAGAGTAAAGAAGGCGGCAAAGAAAGCAAAGCCAGCTAAGAAAGCGAAGAAGCGTCGCTAAAAAGAAAGTAAGTAATTTAAACGGGGTCTCATGAAGAGGCCCCGTTTTTTACGCTTAAAATCCATGCTTTTATGATGATGCAAGTATCCGTCGTAGAATTAGGCAGTGTCCACGGCGATGAAGATTTCCTATGATCCACCGACAGGCAAACCACTTGGCGTAACGAGTTGGTTTAAATTTGGCGCAAATGTGGTGCGCCCACTTCTTAATTTAATTGCTAAACGTGATTGGCGCGGAGCGCAAAATCTGCCAAAAAGCGGGGCAGCAATTGCAGTATGCAATCACATCTCTCATGTTGATCCACTGGTATTTACCCACTTCCTTTACAACAATGGCCGCGCTGTTAGATATCTAGGAAAAGCTTCAATTTTCAAAGTACCAATCATTGGTCGAGTGCTATTAGGTGCTGGGCAAATTCCAGTAGAGCGTGAGAGTGCAAACGCGTCAGACGCCCTCCAACATGCTGTGGCCTTTTTGAAAGCGGGTCATTTACTTGGCGTTTATCCGGAAGGAACCTTAACTCGGGATGAAAAATATTGGCCGATGAAGGCAAAAACTGGAATTGCTCGTTTGGCAATAATGTCGAGAGTGCCAGTTATTCCTTGCGCCCAATGGGGTGCGCAGCGAATTTTGCCAGCCTATAGTAAAAAGTTAAGAATTTTTCCTCGCACCAAAGTAACTGTCATTGCCGGTAAGCCTCTTGATTTTTCTAAGTGGTATGGCAAAGAGAATGATCAGGCAGCACTTGAAGAGGCAACCGCTTTTGTTATGGAAGCCATTACTAAATTACTC